>Ga0209187_1000075_pt1 | contig 219294 bp, 173 predicted proteins | sample BantaG_FD_187430 | JGI IMG/M metagenome (GOLD analysis project Ga0209187, IMG submission 187430) | Marine algal microbial communities from Bantry Bay, Ireland - BantryBay_4 metaG (SPAdes) (version 2) | ecosystem: Host-associated > Algae > Red algae > Unclassified | place: Bantry Bay, Ireland... | reverse complement strand
GTGATAAATGGTCTTTGTTAATAATTAGAGATATGCTCATCAAGCATAAAAACACCTTCAAGGAAATATCTAATTCGGATGAAAAGATTGCACCAAGTATTTTATCTGCACGATTAAAATTATTGGAGTGCTATAAATTAATATCTAAAACAAGAAATATTGGAAATAAAAAAGAAAATATTTACTTGTTGACGGAAAAAGGAATTCGACTAACTCCAATTATCGTTGAATTGAGTTTGTGGGGCGATACCAATATGAAAGAATTTAACCAAATAGATAATATAGAAGGTTTGCATTCAGATAAATCTGTATTAATTCAATTGGTTCAAGCTAATTATAATTCAATGTTGCTAAATTTCCCTGATTCTTAAGTTAATAGTCCAATGGTTAAGTGCCAATAATATAAGATGGACTTATCTGGTTGTTTTTTTAATTTATTTAAGTAGGCATAATCTACTGATTCGATGGTTAACTACTTTATATCTTGATCTCCATAATGTTCAATTGGACTCATGTCTCCTTTCAGTATTTTTGCCGTGAGATAAGCGACTCTTGCAGATGCAGCTAAGGCATATCTATTCTAAAATGACCTTGCATGAGATAGCCTGAGCCAAATGATCTGATCCCTTTTTCTCATTTTTTGAAATTCCCCTTTGTTTCATCAGTTGGGTTCTTTTCTCTTCGAGCAATCGTGAGGCAGGGTGCTATGATTTCATATACAGTGTTAGCGGTTTTTATTTTATTTTCAAAAAGTAACCTCTAAAAGAATAATCTGGGTCTTTTAATTTCCATTTTTGATGGCAAGAGTTACATTCATAAATATATTCACCATCATCTTTATCACGAATCCCATCTGGTTTGAATTTCGTATGCTTCATTTTCTGACTACCAAGTTTCTTAGTTAATTCAAGGTCAAATTTTAACCAATCTTCTTCAGTTGGAAAAGAATCGATTTCTTTATTGAAGCAATTCTCACACATCCTCGATGATTTTTGATTCTAATAGAGTTATGGGAAATTGTGGACCCTCGTCTTGCAAGATTCCTTTTATTCTCAACTTTATTCCTTCAGTTAGTTTTTGTTCTTCATTCTTATTCTTAAAAATTACAGTAATCTCTCTTTGAGAACCATTGTGTTTTATTGAGGAGGAAATATACTTATGGCCACCATCTACACCAGTCTCTAGGATTCGATATTTCTCAAGTTCAATTTCCATTATTCGTTTTTTAAGTAAATACCCCAAACACAATTTGAATATTCTCCAGCCGCAAATTGAACTTCTATTTTATCACTTACTATCTTATAGACACTGAATGAATACTCTTGACCATAGTTTGGGTCTTTGATCTTTATGTAATTACCTGTTCGTTCCCATTGAAAATCCCAGATATTTAATCCGTTTAGTTCAAAAGGCTCACTATCAACAATGGTTTTTATATGTTTCCAGTTACTATTCATTCAATTACCGCTAACGCATCATTGCTATACGCTGTTTTTGCGTCCATCTAAAGATATTCACTTAAGATTCACGAAAAGAATTAGCGGGCACATAATTGTTATTGTTATCTAATAATTATTTGTACGCGAGCCATGAGCCATCACAAATATTCCCCACTTAATCAGACTTAAGAGAATGTTTTACATAGGAGCTAGTGTTGTCTGCAGTCGTTTCTTTGTCTGGCTTAGACCATATCGTGACGTCCAGAAATAAGCATTGTTTATTTTGTAAATGATGTCTTATTTCTAGTTGCGAGATGGTGCGGGTGGGAAGAACCCCAAGAGATTGCATACAACGTATGTATAATAGCCATAATGGCATTTATACCCCGTATTTGGTGTACTATCAGTCATAAAGATAATGTCTCTCGGGCAAGAACTCAAAGGGCTCTCTTATAAGCAAGTCTTCAGTATTGGCAGTTGACAAAATAGTCCCCTAAATAATCCCCTATAGAAACTTGAAACCCCCCAAATCCCTTTGTGCAAAGGGTTTGAAGGGTTTGTTAAGTGATCCAGTCAGGATTCGAACCTGAGACCGACAGCTTAGAAGGCTGTTGCTCTATCCAACTGAGCTACTGGACCGAATTCAAGATGCAAATGTAGTACAAACTTTTATCTAGGAAAAGAGAAAGGGCGTCCTCTTTAGCTGGTTTCGCTCACAATTCTTGGCCAAATCCAACTTTTATTCAAGGGCAGAATCCATTCACTCAGCAGCTTTTCCTTGCTATCCACTAAATTATTGAAGAGTGGAGTATCGGTTTCTATATAGCCCTTTTGCAAGGCATAATTCAATTGTTGGTAAGGCAGCATCTGAACCTTTTCCTTCACATAAAAGCTGATATTTAAACGATCAAAGAGGGTGATGCTATACTGTCGCTCCAAGCTTTTTATAATACGCACCATGCTGTCCGTACTGCATCCGCTCACGCCTGACGCATTCTCATCGGCCAGGACAACGATAAATTGATTGAATAAGACTTCTGCCCAGCCTTTCACCTCAGCGCCATGTGATTGCCATTGAACATAAAATTGCTGGAGCTGCTCGTTAATTTCTTTTTGTTCCTCATTTAAAAAGGCTCGAGAGGATTGATAAATCCACACGCGAGAATCGTCGGCAAAATGCGCAGGTATTTTTGATAATTCCGGATGCATTAGTCCATATTTTTTGCAATGATTTCAGCGAGGTCTAAAACGCGCACGCTCTGCTCTTTCTCTCTTTCCTTCACGCCATCAGTAAGCATGGTTATGCAGAATGGGCAATTGGCCGCAATGGTTTCAGCGCCACTTTCTAGCGCCTCGTCTGTGCGATCAAAGTTGATTCGTGTATTGCCATCTTCCTCTTCTTTAAACATTTGAGCGCCACCGGCACCACAACACAAACCATTGGTTTTGCACCTTTTGAGCTCGACTAAATCGGCATCCAGAGCCTCCAGAACTTTTCGAGGGGCTTCGTAAATATTGTTTGCACGTCCGAGATAGCAAGAGTCGTGGTAAGTGATTTTCTTTCCTTTGAATTCGCCACCTTCCTTCATTTTAATTTGACCACCATCAATAAGCTCTTGTAAGTAGGTCGAATGATGAATGACTTCGTAATCGCCACCAAGTTCTGGATACTCATTTTTCAACGTATTGAAGCAATGCGGACAGGTCGTCACAATCTTCTTGATGCCATACATATTTAAAGTCTGCACATTATTGTAGGCCATCATTTGAAAAAGGAATTCATTTCCAGCACGTCTTGCAGGATCTCCAGTACACATTTCTTCTTTGCCAAGAATTGCATAGTTGACGTCTACTTTATTCAGGATTTCAACAAAGGCGCGGGTGATTTTTTGAGCTCTTTGATCGAAGCTCCCAGCACAACCAACCCAAAATAAAATTTCTGGACTCGTTCCCTTGGCTTGATATTCTTGTATGGTTTTTACAATCATTTTATTTATTCTTTATGAATCTTGAATCCAAGCGTCTCTGTCGTCCGGAGAAAATTTCCAAGGCGCCATATTGTTTTCAATATTTCCAAACATAAGATTCCATTCTTGCGGCGAATTACTTTCTTCCATGACCAAGTAGCGACGCACTTGATCTATAATTGAAAGTGGACTAATACTCACTGGACATTCTTCTACACAAGCATTGCAGGTGGTGCATGCTCTCAGTTCTTCAACCGTGATGAAGTCTTTCGCAAGGCTTTTGCCATCATCTACAAATTCACCACCATTCTCATCAATATTCTTTCCCACGGCCTCGAGACGGTCTCTAGTGTCCATCATTATTTTTCGAGGCGACAATTTTTTTCCTGTTTGACTGGCTGGACAGGCTGCAGTGCATCGTCCACATTCAGTACAGGCATAAGCATCGAGTAAGTTTTTCCAACTCAAGTCTTGTACATCCTTTGCGCCAAATCGTGAAGGTGGGGTAGCATCAGCTCCTGTCGGGGCCAATTCCGGCTGCATCATATACTTTATCTCATTCTGAATGGCTTCCATATTCTTCATCTTCCCTGGGGCATCTAATGGAGAATAGTATGCATTGGGGAATGCAAGGATGACGTGAAGGTGTTTGGAATAGGCTAGATAATTCATGAAGAAGAATATGCCAGCGATATGCAACCACCAATATGAACGCTCAAGAAAAACGAGCATGCCATCACCAAAGTTTTCGAAGACAGGAATCAAAAATTGGGAAATGAGAAAAGGGTCTGTTTGCACATAGTGTTCAACTCCTCTGCCTTGCAAAACGCTATCTGCGGCATTCATCTTAAGGAATAAACCCATGAGGATGATTTCAAAAATCAAGATGAGATTACCGTCTTTTTTGGGCCATCCACTGGACAATTGTCCTGTAACCAATCGGGGAACCTTGGTAATATTTCTACGAATAAGGAATATCACACAGGCAATAAGGACTAAGAGTGCTAAAATTTCGAAGAAATTGATGAGGTAACTATAGACGGGGCCTAATGCACTCGCAAAGAGTCTATGTTTGCCCGTGATGCCATCCAAAATGATTTCGAGTATTTCGACATTGATGATGATGAAACCAGCGTAAACGACAAGATGGAGTATGGCTACTATGGGCTTCTTGAACATCTTCTTTTGTCCTAGGGCCAGCATGACAACATTCTTCCATCGGGTGGAGCTGTTGTCGTTCAAGTCTTCCGCACGTCCAAGAAAGATGTTTCTACGGATGCGTTTGATGTTTTTGGTAAAAAACCAAATACTAAAGCCGGAAAGCAGAATAAATAGTATTTGTTGAGCTATTTGCATTGGCCACAAATTTAAGTCAGAAAGCAAGAAATACTCTTTTACAAAATATCTTTATACTCAATGGCTCAAAAAGCACAAATACTGGATGCGAATCAAATCGCGCTAAAAATTAATAGATTGGCTTATCAGATTTATGAGAACAATCTAGAAAGCGAAGAATTGATTCTGGCTGGCATTAATCGACGAGGATTGGCGATTGCTAAATCTTTGAAGAAAAGTTTAGAGTCATTGTCCAAGAATAAGGTGCGCATCATTCAAATTGAGATTGATAAACGCAATCCATTGGAGAGTAAATTGTCAGATGACAATGATCTAGACGGGAAAAGCATCATCGTTGTTGATGATGTAGCCAATTCTGGAAGAACTCTATTGTATGCATTGCATCCATTTTTGAATGTAATCGCCAAGAAGATTCAGATCGCGGTCTTGGTTGATCGAAAGCATAAGTCTTATCCCGTTTGCGCAGATTATATCGGAATGCAAATCAGCACCACCTTGCAGGAACACATCACGGTTGAGGTGGAGAAGGGGAAGTTGTTGCAGGCGTATCTTAGTTAATTGAAAGTTGAAAGTTGAAAGTTGAGAATTGCCTACCGTAGGTAGGAATGTGCAAATGTGAAAAATAATAGAGCAGCCCCTTTGACATTTGGGTTTTTACTCTTTTGGGAGTGGATTTTGGTTTCTGGATTTTGGACTTTGCTGCCAATGGCAGCCTTTGACATTTCTAAATCGCTCGCGATTTAGTATTCGTCCTCATTGAAGAAGAAATCTTCATGGGTAGGGTAGTCTGGCCAAATGTCATCAATGCCTTCATAAGACTCACCTTCGTCCTCTAATTCTTGCAAATTTTCAATGACTTCGATTGGTGCGCCTGAACGAATTGCATAGTCCAAAAGCTCCTCTTTGGTCGCTGGCCAAGGGGCTTCTTCAAGATGTGATGCTAATTCTAAAGTCCAGAACATTTAATACCTATTTTTGCGCGAATATAACCCTTTTATTATATCACCCAAATCTTAGATTTGTAAAGAATTTATTAATGCTCAACATAGAAAAAATAAGCAAATCATTCGGCGAACTCAGCATTCTCAAATCTGTGAGCTTTTCGGTCGAAAAAGGCAGTGTTGTGAGCATTGTAGGCAGTTCTGGGGCTGGAAAGAGCACTTTGCTGCATATTATGGGCACTTTGGACAAGCCAGACGAGGGAAAGATGTTTTTGAACCAAATTGACGCCTTTTCACTCAAAGGCTCAAAACTGTCCAAGTTTCGAAACCAAGAAATAGGCTTTGTCTTCCAATTTCACCACCTACTTCCGGAATTTAATGCCATTGAGAATGTTGCTATGCCGGGTCTAATCGCTGGGAGATTGGAAAAAGAGGTGAAGAGTCAGGCTGAAGAGCTGCTCATTTCCCTGAACCTAAAAGACAGGATCTCGCATAAGCCCAGCCAATTATCTGGAGGTGAGCAGCAGCGGGTCGCCATCGCAAGAGCATTGATCAATAGTCCGTCTGTGATTCTTGCCGATGAGCCGACAGGAAATTTAGACAGCAAGCATTCGGAAGAGTTGATGGACTATATCTACAAATTGCGGGAAGACTTCAACCAGACTTTCGTGATGGTCACGCATGATGAAAAAATTGCAGCCGAAAGTGATCGAACATTGGTTTTAAACGATGGGGCCTTCAATGGAGTTTAAGAAATTCCATATCTCTTATGAGGATACGGTATCCTTTTCAAAATTGATTTCGGCATATGCTGCTGAGGATGCTAGTTTTGAAAAATTCATTTCTGGATTTCCAAACAAAGCCTCAGTTCTTGAATTTGCCGAACAAAAGAAAGAGCAGAAAATTGACAGGACAGCATTAGTCGAAGTGCTTCACGAACAATATCAAGCCAGTGGGCTAGAGTCGAGTCAAATTGAAAAGCTGCTTTCAGAAAATTGCTTCACCATATGTGCGGCGCATCAACCGAATATATTTTCTGGTTATCTCTACTCAATTTATAAAATTGTCCATGCCATTAAAATGGCAAACTCCTTGAGTGAAAGTTCTGACTATGATTTTTTGCCAATATTTTTTATTGGTTCAGAAGACCATGATCTTGAAGAAATCGGTGCTTTTAATTTTCATACAAAGTCATTTGCTTGGGAGAGCGGATTGTCTGGAGCATGCGGACGTATGTCTACCGAATCCTTGCTTCCCATTCGAGATGAAATTTTAGCCGAGCTGAATGTAGACGTGCCATGGCTGAGCGAATTGATTCGTGATGCTTATGATGGTAAACGGAATTTGACAGAGGCGACACGAGTTTTTTATGATGGTCTTTTTGGCAAACATGGTCTCATTATCATTGATGCTGATGACGAACGATTGAAAAAGGGCTTTATGCCTGTGGTGGAAAAGGAATTGTCTTCCCAGTTTTCATATGAATTGGTCAATAAACGCATTGTAGAAATAGAGGAGCACTTTAAGGCTCAAGTAGAACCTAGGGAAATTAATTTATTTTATTTAGAAGATGGTATGCGCGAACGCATCCTTGAGGATAGGAATGACAAACTGCTTTTGGCGAATGGGGATACGATTGAGAAGTCTGCGCTCAGTCCAAAGCACTATTCTCCCAATGTGATATTGCGTCCTCTCTATCAAGAAATGATATTGCCGAATGTCGCCTTCATTGGTGGTGGGAGTGAGGTGGCTTATTGGATGGAGTTGAAAACTGTTTTTGAGGAATTTGATATTCCCTTTCCAATAATTTTCCAGCGCAATTCGCTCGCAATTTTGAGTGAAAAGGTGGGCGGGAAAATGAAATCCTTTGAGCTATCAGACATCTTCCATAAAAAGGATGATGTCTTGAAGTCATTAGTAGAAGATGATGCAGATTATCAAGATTTAGAAAGCGCACTCGAGAAGATCAAGGTCGCCTACGATGAGGCTACGAAAAAAGCGGAAGGGATAAGTCCCAACCTCAAGGTTTCGGCGGATGCTCATTTGGCTAAAATTGATAGGATTCAAACACGTTTGTTACAGAAGTATAGGGCGCATCTCAAGCGAAATGAAGTGGATGTGAGTAATGCGCTTGATCTTATCCAAGGAGAGTTAAGTCCTGACGGGAAACTACAAGAGCGTAGAGACAATTTTCTAACGCTTTGCGATCGTTTTGGAATTAATATCATAGATGTGTTGATGGTGCATCAAGATCCTTGGTCTAAGGAGTTTTTGGTTTTGATCGAAGAGGGGTAAGTAATGGAAAGTTGAAAGTTGAAAGTTGAAAATTATGCTTGTGGGTAAATTAAAAATTAGGAAATGTGGGAATGTGGGAATGTGAAAATGTGCAAATGAAAAAGAGCCTGCCTGAAGTATCTGCTCTGTGCTTCTTTGTGTCCTTAGTGCCTTAGTGGTTTATTTAGTGCAGCCACATGGATAGCACTGCTTTGCTAAGCATAAAATGTGAAAATTAAAAATTAGGGAATGTGGGAATGTGCAAATGAAAAGTTCCTGCCGGAAGTATCGGCTCTGTGCTTCTTTGTGTCCTTAGTGCCTTAGTGGTTTGTTATGCCAGTTAATGGAATATTCGAAATGTTTGCCCGAATTCCGAGAGCGAAGACGAACCACCCACGAATGTCATTCCTGAATTTTTTGCAAAAAAATGTCAGGAATCTTCTCACATCATAATCATAGAGCTGATTGATTTAGTTATTGCCTATTTTTAAGCGTTATGAGAATCGCTTTTCTTTCCATTCTGTTTTATGCATCAACCATAATTCTATGCGTCTCAGTTGTTGCTGGTTGTGGACAGGCTGATCCAGTACAGAAGTGTCAAAACGCATTTCTAAGTGTAGACTTAAAATCCGGACAGCAGCAAATGGATTGTTTTCAACTTAAGTCAACGGTGATTGATGGTAAAGTGAGTTATGAATATGTAATCAATGGAACACTTGAAAGTTTTACCGTGGATTATATAAATAATCAGGCATATTTATCTTCAGGACACGATTTGTCAGAGGAAGAAAGGGAGCTGGAGTTTTTGCCTATTATACAACATGGAATCAATGCCAACGGCTTAAGCGCTCAAAAGTTTGTATCGCGAACTTTAGCGAAAGATGGAGACTCCTATTATTATTTTTCAGAAGGGATCGGCTTGGTCTATAAGCGGTCAACTACTTGGTTTGCATCCATGAAGCTTCTTCGGCTTGAAGGTAGGTCTGATCAGGATGTGGAAGCATTAATTGAACTGATTCATTTGACTGAAGAGAGAGATTGCATGAAGTAATTTAAATATTGACTATTTTTAAAGCGTCATGAGAGTCGTTTTTCTTTCCATTTTGTTTTCTTCTCTAGCCCTAATGGTTGCGGCGCAAGATGTTGATATCATTGAATATTATTCTGGAAGGATTGATACGGTGGATAGTCGATATGTCAAAGGGCTTGATGGCTTGTTGATTGAGAAGGCAAAATTAGATTCCATCATCGATTTCAGTATGTCTAAGTCTTATACCTTATATGGCGATCTGAGTAAAGCGGCTTATTTTGATAGTACATCCTTGGGAACGGTGCTTGAAAAACTTGAAGCAGAAATGCATCCATCTTTAGGGTATGCCCCCGAATTGTGGATTGGGAAGACTCAAGTCCGATTCTTGGGAATGCGTTTTGCCAAAGTTGCAAATATGTACTATCCATTTGGTGTATTTTCTTATTGTAAAGGTCAATCTTGGAATGAGCATTTTTCCCCGATTGATTTTTTCTATAATCGTGAATTAGGTCTTCTGTTCAGCTTGCAATACAATTATAACGTTACTGGCGAAAGTTCGAGACCAAGTCTAAATTTTGATGTGCTAAGGACAAATCATTCTCTACATCCAAGTGAGCGACTCACTCAAAAACTTATTTGGGAGAGGTTAAAGAAGATATCACTTAGGGAAATAGACTTTATTCCAGAAATGATGGAAAAGGGTTTTGGGGTCGATGTGATCAACTCTTACCACTACATCAAAGCTTGGGATTAAGAATCTAGTCTCCTCGACACTCTCATTTAAGAATGATGTATTTTTAAATCTCATGCGATTCATCATCTTTTTACTTTTAATCAATAGTGCATTGAACGCACAAAACAATAATCCAATGGATATTGATGGAGATGGTGTGCGGAATGTATTTGACAAATGCGCAGAAACACCTCAAGGTGTGGAGGTGGATACTCACGGTTGCCCCAAGGACACGGATGGTGATGGTGTGGCAGATTATAAAGACAAGCAGCTCATCACTCCTACGGAATGTCAGCCTTCTGATGCTGATGGGATTGGTGAGTGTCCTTGCCCGGAAGATTCCAAGCCCGTACCATCTTTGGTTTATTGCGCACTTCCGATAGAAATTTTGGTTTTTGATGATTGGTCGTTTGCGCTGAATAAAGAAAATAAAATTAAGCTTTCGTCTTATGCGGATATCATGAACAATAATCCGACTTGCCGAATTGCCATTAATGCCTCTACAGGATTGACTGAGCACTTGGACGCCAGACGTCAACAATTAGCATGGTCTCGTGCTAATGAAATAGTGCAGTATATGGTTGAGATTGGAAATCTTGATCCTGAAAGATTTGGTTTTTTGTTCTATGGCGGTATCCCATCAAATGTCAATCTGCGAGTCCAACAGACGGGTAGTAGTATTGGTATAACACCAGCTCCATATCCAAATTTGATTGATGGAGTAAACAAGAAAGTTCGTTCTTCTGAATAACTGTACTCATCTATTCAACAAGATTCCTGACAAATGCTAGACGCATTTTCAGGAATGACACGGTATGGGGGAATGACATTTGGTGGTGGGCCTGCCTACCGTAGGTAGGAATGTGAAAATGTGCAAATGAGCAAATGTGCAAATTGAAAATTTGAGAATTAGGGAATGCGAGAATGTGCGAATGTGAAAATGTGAGAATATGCAAATGTGCACATGAAAAAGCGCCAACCGGAAGTCTCGGCTCTGTGCTTCTTTGTGTCCTTAGTGCCTTAGTGGTTTGTTTAATGCAGCCACATGGATAGCATTGCTTCGCTAAGCATCAATGTGAGAATTAAAAAAATTAGGGAATGTGGGAATGTGAAAATGTGAGAATTAAAAATGGATAAATATGCAAATGGTCTAGTCAGGAGTCTTCTCGCATCAAAATCATGAAGCTGATCGTAATTTGGAATTTAAATTTTTTGAATTAAATTCTTCATTCTTCATTCTTCATTCTTCATTCTTCATTCTTCATTCTTCATTCTTCATTCTTCAATCTACTGAATACTACCTTCTAAATTCTAACTACTACTTAAGGTATACCATCGTCGGAAAGTGATCACTATAACCATCATTCCACACACCCCAACTGAAACTGCGTTTGGGATAGCCTTTATAACGTCCGCTCTGTTGAATCAGGAAAGAGCGATTAAAAACCTCATTATGAGAAAATTTCAATCCGCCTTTTCCCTTATTGAAAAAACTCTCTGAAACTATAATCTGATCAAAGAGGCTCCAAGAGTCTTGCCAAGCATTTGACCCAATCCCATTTTTGTACAATTTCATAAAAGGATTGTACATGCCTCCGGGCTTCAGTTTTTTTAATTTCCCTTCAGCACCTAATATCTTGCTTACACTTTCATTGGTAGGGTCGTCATTCATATCGCCCATGACCACATATTTGACATCAGCATCGTCAGCAATAAGAGAATCAATCACTTTCTTGCAAACTGCAGCACCTTTATTTCGCTTTGGAGCTGAAGCGCTTTCACCACCTCTTCGTGATGGCCAGTGATTTACAAAGACATGAATGAGCTCGCCACGCAATCGTCCACTGACAAACAAAATGTCTCTGGTCGGTCGGGTATCTCCCAGTTCGCCTAAATTGACCGTAAGTGCTTTTGCGGAGAGTACACGGAAATATTTTGCCTGATAGAGTAGCGCAACATCAATTCCTCTATTGTCAGGAGATTCGAAATGCACAATTTTGTATTTGCGATCTCTAATTTTTCGTTGTTTCACGAGCTCTTCTAGAACATATCGATTTTCCACCTCAGCGACGCCCAAAATGGCTGGCCCATCACTATTGTCCTGCACGCCCATTTGACTCACCACATCAGCGATGTTTTGCAGCTTCATTTTCAGAATGGCGGTGGTATAGGCATAGGAACCCTTTGGAGTGAAATCGTCGTCATTTTTTTTAGGGTCGTCTTTGGTGTCAAAAAGGTTTTCCAAATTGTAAAATCCAATGATTGCCTTGGCATTCTGTGCAGAGACAGATGCTGAAAAAATTAACAAAAGCAATATAAAAGAAATTCGCTTCATAGTACAAATATGTCTAATTTTGGTGTGCAATCAAAGATTGATTGGTTATGATTTAATTAAATATGTTTTTTTCCACAAGCTATTCTTGTTCATGATTTATTCATATCGAATCAGAAATGAGAATACTATCTTTACAGTCTAATTTATGAAGAAAATTTTAGCAAGTCTTTTTCTAATTTCCATGGCTTTTTCTAGCTATGCTCAAAATGGAGTAGTCAAAGGAACCATTATAGACCAAGTCACAAAAGAAGTCGTTGGTGAGGCAACCATCAGTATTCCTGATTTAAAAATAATTACAACCACCAATGGCGAAGGAGAGTTTTCATTTTCCAGTAATCAAACAGGGACATTTTCTGCTACTGTATCTACGGATGGAGTGAATGAGCAGCCTATTACCATTAGTTTGCGTGAAGGCAATAATGTTTTAGCGCCAATTGAAATTGAAGTGAGCGAACAAAATCCTGATTTATTCCTTACGGATATTTCAGCCTTAAGCATAGAGGATGCGTCTTCATCAGATGGAGGAGGGGCGACTGCAGCTGGGCAAAATGTCTCTAGTGTATTGAGCGCATCTCGTGACGCTTTTTTAAGTGCGTCAACTTTTGGTTGGGGACAGTTCTTCTATAGAATGCGTGGTTATGAAAATGATCACAATATTCTATTTCTCAATGGCGTACCCATGAATGAATTAGAGGGCGGTGGAGTATTCTATAATTCCTATTCAGGGCTTAATGATGTCATGCGCGGACGTTCCATGAGTCTAGGACTAGCGCCGCAAGATTATACTTTCGGTGGTAATGGATTGAACACCTATATTGATGCTTCAGCTTCAGCACAGCGCAAGCAAACTAGAATTTCATATTCGAGTACCAACAGAAATTATAGAAATAGACTCATGGCTACACATTCATCTGGCTTGAATGAGAAAGGCTGGGCTTATTCAGTTTCATTGTCTAGACGTTGGGCAAATCACGGCCCAATCAAAGGGACTTATTATGATGCCTACGGATATTTCGCGGCAGTTGAAAAAAGATTTAAAAAACAGAGCTTGAACCTATCTATCATTGGTGCGCCGGTTGAGCGTGGTAAAAACGGACCAGCAACACGTGAGGTGTTTGACTTGGCTGGAAGCAATCAGTACAATCCTTATTGGGGATACCAGAATGGTGAGGTGAGGAATTCACGGGTCTTCAAAAACCATGCTCCTTTGGCTATACTGACACACAATGCTGAGCTATCGAAAAATACTCGTTTGCGCACTGCCGTCAGTTATCAATCTGGGGAGTCGTCAACTTCAAATATTGATTGGTATAATGTCGCTAATCCTCGTCCTGATTATTATCGTTACTTGCCATCTTGGTCATTTCATAGAGGGACCCAAGAAGAGTATGAGGCGGTCAAGTCGACCATTGAAGCTGATCCAGAAAAGCATCTGCAAATTGATTGGGATAAAATGTATTTTACCAATAAGAATCAGACAGACGGTCGGGCGCGATATATCGGAAATGCCGACGTTGAGGCCTCGAAGAAATTTAATGCCAATATGAACATCAGTTCAGTGGTTAATCCAAACATCACCTTGCAGGGTGGTGCTCTTTATCAGTGGCAACAAAACCACAACTTTAGACGAGTGGAAGATTTGTTGGGCGGAAGCTATTTCGTAAACGTGAATCAATTTGCTGAAAGAGATTTTGCGGATGATCCTAGCAAGACTCAATTAAACTTATTAAATCCGAATGAAAGAGTTCAAGTTGGCGACACCTATGGCTATAACTATAGAACAGATTTTTCTAAGGCGGCACTTTTTGGGCAGGCTGTATTCAACTATAATCGGGTCGATTTTTTCCTAGCAGCTGAATATGCTAACACGGCATTCCAGCGCGATGGACTTTACCAACACGGACTTTATCCGAATTCTTCTTTAGGGAAATCAGTCAAGCAAAGTTTTGGAACTTATAGAGCGAAAGGTGGAATGACTTTCAAAATCAATGGGCGAAATTATTTATATGCTAATGCGGCCACTGGAACTCGAGCGCCGCTTGTAGACAATGTTATCGTTTCGGCAAGAACTCGAAATGAAATGGTGAACAATGCGCAAACGGAAGACATGAACACCATTGAGGTCGGGTATATGTTGCGTACGCCGTCTATTAAAGCAAGAATTTCTGGTTATGCCACCGATATCAAAGGGGCAACAGATATCACGAGGTATTTTTATGGTGATGTGCGTTCATTTGCCAACTTAGTGATGCAAAATGTAAACAAGCGTTATACTGGAATTGAGTTGGGGTCTTCAATTAAATTGTCCTCCTCCTTTAGTTTAAACCTCGCGGGTAGTTATGGCCAAGCATTCTTTACCAACAGGCCAACCGCCTATTTCTCACTTGATAATGAACTGGATGATAATACACGCCTCAATGCGAGTCAAGATCCTGATACGGCCTACATACAGAATTTTAATTTAAGTGCAGGACCGCAAACAGCTTTTCAGGCAAATCTCTTTTACCGCTCGAAGAAGTATTGGTTTGGTTCATTGACCATGAATTATTTAGCTCGCAAATATTATGATATTGCCGCGGTGAATAGAACAGTGGAGGCCGTCGACCTTTATTCTGAAACGAACCCAGCAGGTTATGAGAGATTGGTTACACAAAATTTCATGGAACCCTTTATGACCATGGATGCTTTTATCGGAAAATCATTTAAGGTAGACAAATATGTTTCCTCTGTCAGTCGGAATCATTTCGTTTACTTGAATTTAGGTCTAACAAACATTTTAAATAGAAAAGATATCGTCCTCTACGGTTTTGAAAACGGAAGAGCGGCAGACGGAAATCTTGATGAAAGCCTAGACTTCTTTGCAGATCGACAGGCTTATACTTTGGGCTTCCAATACTTCTTAAACATTAGCTACAAATTTTAAACATTAGATATGAAACGTACAATACTATATTCATCACTTTTAAGTTTGACCATACTCATTTTAGGTCTGAGTGCTTGTGTGAAGAAAGACTTTGATGAACCTCCTTATGGTGGCGATGTAGATCCAAATTTGCCAGCGACTCATACTGTTTGGGATTTGAAACAAGTTATTCTAAATAACAATTTGCAGCCTATAGAGATTACACAGGATATGACCATCTCAGGAATAGTTGTCGCTGATGATGCTTCAGGAAATTTTTATAAGACTATTATGGTGCAGGATACTTCATCAGGAATTGCTGTTCTCATTGATAAAATTGGCCTGAGTGCAGACTATCCCGTGGGTCGAAAAGTATATATTCGATGTAAAGGCTTGGCGTTAGGGGAGTATGGCGATTTTATTCAATTGGGTCATGATTTAGATGGTGCTGGTGGCGTAACCAGTATTCCAACGGCACTGGTCGACAATTATATTGTGAAGGCGACTTATCCTAATGAGATAGTTCCAAATACAGTGACCATTGGTCAAATCAATAATATTTCTGTTTCTGAAAAATTTCTTGGAACGCTCGTGCGCATTGATAGTGCGGAATTTGTAGGTGCTGCGGTAAATCAGCCATGGGCGGTTGATCCTAATATCAGTTCTGCTACGGAGCATGAATTGCAAGATTGCATCGGAGATAAAGTAATTGTTAGAACAAGTGGTTACTGCAATTTCAAAGCTGAACTAGTACCTGGAGGCAAGAGTGCAGCTTTGGCTATTTACACTCGTTTCAACAACACACCACAATTGATTCTTCGTGACCCTTCCGATATGCCAATGGATGGAGACCGATGTGGTGGGACTACGACACAAACGGACATTTCAAATCTTAGAAGCATGTTTACTGGCTCTAGCATGACTCTGCCTGTTGGCCTTAAAGTGAAAGGGATAGTAACATCAGATAAGAATAAAGAGAACATTAGTTCGAAAAATATTGTTCTTCAAGATGGCACCGCCGGAATCGTCGTTCGATTTACCTCAAATAATACTGATTTCATTCTAGGTGATGAGGTTGAAATTAATGTTTCAGGACAGGAGCTTTCAGAATTTAATGGTGTACTCCAAATCAATAGTGTAGATATTGGCCGTGCTGTAGAAACAGGAAGCGGAAGTATTACGCCTCAAGTGCTTACAATTGCTCAAGTATTGGCTCAAGCAGAAAGTTTGGAGTCGCAATTGGTGACCATTAATGGATGTACTATTTCAGGACCAGGAACCTATGGGCAATTGGGCACAGAAATAACAGACGGCTCAGGAACCATGACCATGTATACGACTTCATGGGCGCTCTTTGGAGGAGATAGCTATGCCACAGGAACAAATGATATTACTGGAATTTTAGGCGAGTATAATGGCGACCGACAAATTTCCATCAGAAGACTTTCAGATATAAACTAAACAATAAAATTTACCCTAGAACATGAAACAAATTTATTTTTTATTAGCAATTACATTTTGTGCATTGAGCGCACAAGCTCAAACTCCATACAACCTTATGGGAGCGAGTTATTCTCAAGATTTTAATACACTCGTCAGCTCCGGTGAAAGCGATCTTTCAACTATGCCAGGATGGAGCATAGACGAAACCGGTGGTGGTGGAAATGACAACGATAGTCTATTTGCCAACAATGGAGGTTCCAATTCAGGAGACACCAAAAGTTATGGAATGGACAGTACTACAGAGCGTGCATTGGGAAGTGTTTCCTCTGGCTCATGTCAATCTAAATATGGCATGGCCATGATGAATATGACGGGCTCTGGAATCACGGCTATTGGAATTACCTATACAGGTGAGCAATGGCGTATGGGAAGCGCGACACGCGTTGATCCGGATACTCTATATTTTGAGTATTCATTGAATGCTTCAGATATGGGCGATACGAGTGCGACTTGGATTGCAGTTCCAGCTCTGGATTTTCTATCGATTCAGTACAATCAAATGGCATCAAATGCATTGGACGGAAATCTAGCTGCGAATAAAATGAACATCACGGGAAGCATTCCAGTGAGTCTAGCCAATGGAAATACCATCCATTTGCGCTGGAGAGATAATAATATGTATAGTTCGGATGACGGACTCGCTATTGACGATTTTAGTTTGACTGTTTCTACAACAGGTGGACCATTACCTCCAACGGCACTATCTTTTGATCCTGCAGACAATGCGGTGAACATAGATCCAACAATCTCATCAGTGGTTATTGATTTTGATCAGGCGGTAACTGCAGGGACAGGAGACATCACCATCAAGAATTTGACTGATGCAACTCAACAAACGATTGCTGCGAGCATGGCAACATTCTCAGGGACAGAAGCAACAATTCCGGGTGTAATGCTGAGCTCACAAAAAGACTACGCTATTCAAATAGATTCAAACTCTTTTGACGCTTCTGGGGTGAAGTATTTGGGTATATATAATGATACACAATGGAATTTCTCTACTGGATTCCCAACGGCCCTGACTGATCTCGATCAAATTGAGTCAGCTTATGTAGTTAACGCATCTGTTCTAAGCATCAAGCTATTAGAGGCTAAGACGCTGAGCCTGAGTTTGATTGATATTAACGGTCGCATTCTATCAAAACAGCTTGAGGATGTAGGTGCTGGCCAAAACAGCATAGCGCTTCCTACTGCATCATTCCCTGCGGGGGTTTACATACTACGTATTGAAGGCCAAGGAGCTATGAATATTAAGTTTGTGAAGTAAATTATAAATTTCAATGAATTGAAAAGCCTTCGCCTCAAGCGAGGGCTTTTTTATTACTTTTATGCAAAGGAATAATTTTTGTTTCAACGCTACCTTACTTGGCAGAGTCTTTTTCTAACCTTAGCGGTCTGTATCGCTGTGGTATCGCTCTACTATGCAAACAATTTAACGAAACAGCTAGAGGTTGAAGAACAGAAGCGCATTGCGACTGTTGGTCAAGCCTTGGAGACTTTGGGTCGCATGAATAATGAAGGGGGGCAAATATTAAGCTCTGAAATCATCAGTTCCAATACAACCATACCGCTCATAATAACAGATGATGCAGGAAATATCTTAGCGGAAAATAATCACGAAGACGTTGATGATCAGGAAAAACAAGACGATTATCTAAAACAAAAAATTAAAGACTATAAAGCCTTGAATGATCCCATTGAGGTGAGCGTAGATGCTCAAACGAAACAGTTTGTTTATTATGGAGAGTCAAGTCTCAAGAAGAAACTGCGCTTATTTCCCTACATACTTTTAGGTATTTTGTTCCTCTTCATCATTTTACTCCTGTACTATTTGACCTATAGCAGTCGCTATTTACAAGACAAGGTTTGGGTGGGTATGAGTAAGGAAACGGCTCATCAATTGGGTACGCCATTGACTTCTTTAGTGGCATGGATTCAACATATGCGGGAGGAAAAAGAGTTTATTCCGAATATTCTGGATGAGATGGATAATGACGTTGGCCGATTGCAATTGATTGCTGATCGTTTCTCCAAAATAGGCAGTACTCCAAAGTTAGAGGAGCAGGACATACTTCCAGTTTTGGCGCATACAATGGATTATATGAGCAAGCGGGCGTCAAAACAAGTCAAGTTTAATATCATAAACCAAGGAGAGGATGTGGTTCCAGTGATGATGAATAAGCCGCTCTTAGAATGGGTATTGGAAAATTTATTGCGCAATGCCTTAGATGCCATGGATGGAAAAGGCGCTATAGAAATGGAACTCCGCACCAATGGGAATCAAGTTCAATTGGATGTTAGTGATTCAGGTAAAGGGATACCTAAGAAGAGTTGGTCTAAAATTTTCAATCCTGGCTATTCGACCAAAAAAAGAGGGTGGGGCTTAGGACTTTCTTTGGCCAAAAGAATCATGGATGAGTATCATAAGGGGAGCATTTTTGTGCACAAATCAAGTGCAAATGGAAGTACATTTCGTCTTGTATTAAATAGAAAATAATTTAGATTTGCTTTTCCTAAAGCCCTGGTGGTGAAATTGGTAGACACGCCAGCTTGAGGGGCTGGTGCTCGCAAGGGCGTGCTAGTTCGAATCTAGTTCAGGGCACAAAAGCTCGGCAATTTGCCGAGCTTTTGATTTTAACATGCTCTGCAAGCCTTGACCTCACTGCATATTGACAATTCATTAGCATTCGTGGCATAAATGTTGTACCTTATAAGTCAATCAGATTACTGCTGTCCTATGAAATTACTCCTCCTAGTATTATTCATCTCTATTTCTATGAACCCAATTCAAGTCTTCGCACAAGAAGATAGTGGAGAAAATTTGAGTGAAATCGATAAACTCTATAAAAGCCTTTCTCCTGAAGACCAAAAACGCATTGAGACAGAAGAACTGGACGAAGCTATAAAAAGTGGAAGAGTCAAGACTGGTGTTCGCGTGAAGGAAGGATATGGCGTTGATCTTTTTGTAGGTGCTAAGTTCGGATTAGGAACCACTAGAATAGGAGATAAAAAAGAAGGTGTTTTCGAAACCAATCCTTTGGCGGGTCTTTTCATAGGCCTTAATGGCGAGCGTATAGGATTTATGATAGAAGGGATTTGGAGCATGGATAATTTTACCACGGGGACAAGCTTGCAGAACACAGGTCAAAACATCAAGAATCAGGTCGAAGACAGTCTGAATGCTTGGTCATTTAAATTCCATAAAATTTCAATTCCAGTCTTAATAAATTTTAAGCTAACTGAACATTTTTGGCTGCAAACAGGCCCTCAATTTTCTGCTCCCTTATCCAATATAGCAGATTTTAAGACGACAGGAAATGAGTTATTTATTGATGGGTCAAAAGCTTGGGTCACAGGATTTTGGTTGAATGTGGGCAAAAGCAGATACTTGCCAAAATTGAATCTAGGGGCTCGATATGCCCTCGGCTTAGATGGAATACTCGATGGTCGTACAAATAATATTAACGAATTATCTCAATTTCAGTTGCATCTTGGCTTGAGCTATTAGAGGAAAGTATTTAATTTCGTAGAAATTTATTCTATGAGATATTTAGTGATTTTTTGTGCTTTATTCTTCACAACTTCTTTGGAGGCTCAGGATGGCAAGCAAAAAATGAAAACTGAATTTGGTGCAGGCCTCAAAGCCGGACTTAATTTTCAGCAAACTTCCAATCAAGGTTTTGAAGAAGAGTTCAATACCAATCCTTTAGCTGGTATATATACTCAGGTATTCGTAAATAAAGTAGGGCTATCTGTTGAAGCGCTTTGGAGCACCAATAACTATACAACGGATTCGAGTTTCAATGGTCTTTTTAGTCAGTATTTAAATCAAGGTGTTGATAGCGCTATAGGCCGTTCATTTACATTCCATAATATTTCCGTTCCAGTACTGCTAAATTATAAGCTCTTGAATCGATTATGGTTACAAGCGGGACCTCAGTTTACTACTGTAGCCACTGTAGTTGACAAAGACAATGTTGTTCAATCTGGGCAAGAAATTTTTTATACTGGAGATATCTCTTTAGTTGCTGGTGTGCAATTAAAATTGATTAAGAATATCAGTGTGGGCAGTCGTTATTTATTTGCTATTTCCAACAATAACAATTGGGATACATCTACACAGTGGGACAATAGACAGTTGCAAGCCTATCTTTGTATAGGTTTGTAATATGAAAAGAATTTACTTCTTATTGATTTTGTCTTTCTTAAGCATGAGTCTTCAGGCTCAGGAGAAGAAAGCCCGTTTGATGCGAGAGTCTGAGACGGAGAGGCTTTTTCCTCAAGAGGCACGAACAATTTTAGGGATAGATTCTTCAATTTATAGAGCCTATACCTATACCGATAAGTTAGGCACTTTTTATATTCTTCTTTCCGAGAAAACAGTTTGGTCTAAGGAAGGTCGTGCAAATAAGGATTCTATTGAGGCCGTTTGCCTTAAGAAAAAAAGAAAGGGCTATGAGAAGCATTGGGCGTTCAATGTCACCTTGCCAGACTCTCTGCACAATCCGAATGAGGAGTACACTTTATTCTTTATGACTAAATATCTGCAGTTGCGTGATATAGACAGCAATGGCACAGTTGATCCTATGCTGGTGTATGCCACAAGAGCGATGAACGATTTTGATGATGGGCGTATTGTTATTTACCTATTTAATAAAGGAGAGCGCATCGCCATTAAGCATCAGAATGGAGTCTTGGATAATGAGCGTTTCACAAAAATTGATCGTTCTTTTTATCGATTGCCTTATAGTATGCAAGAAGAGTGTAAGAAGTATATGCGCTGGATGACGGATGCGAGACAGGCAATATTTCCTTATGGCTGGGAAAAGAAAATGAAGAAAAAGAAAAGCTATTTCGATGAAAAATAGCTTAGTTCTTCACGCTAATTCTCAATTTCTTCGTGAGGCTCAAGCGTTCTTGGTCTAGTTCTTTAATAGACTGCTGAATAATTTCTCTTTCCTTATCATCCTCATCGATATTTTCTAGACTTTGCAAGAATTCGTCTATGATGCTTTTGAGTTTTCTGAAATAGAAATTATCCAAAGAACGTTCAGCATCTGCTCTGAAATTATCTTCTCTATTTGGCGTCTCGATTCGATATCGTTCCGACCAATTTGGACTGAGCTCATTGCTCTCTTGGACCGCTTCTATGCTGGCATTTCTGATGTATTCATCTTCATGATAGGTGAAGAATTTAATCTCTGGATATTGCAATTCTAGATTGAACTTTTCAAAATAGAGTGCATATAGCTTTTGGAAACGCTCATTAATGAAGTCTTGGGCCTCCACTTTTGATCTGATGAAGTCGGCAGTGGTTCCTTCTTCAAATTCTTTTTCTCCAAAGAGGAGTAGAGCGCGAATGAGGCCTTTCTCTTGCGCATAATCTGTTGCTGAGAGTTTGAATGCATCTTCAGTATTCTCTTCACCTTCAACATCTTCTGGATTCATTGGATGCGGTGCCCCTTCCTGTTGTTCTTCTATGCGTGCCTCTAATTCTTTTTTGCGTTGAAAGGCTCTCGCATTGGCCCGTACCTTTTTATTGATAAGGCTCACTAGACCTTTCTCGTCAATTTTTAAGAGGACGGCACATCGACGGATATAGTCTTGTTTTTTGACGAAATCTTCCGCTTGATTAATCTTAGAAAGTGTTTCGGCAATTTCATTGATGAGTTGCGACTTCTTGACGCTGTCTTGTTCCGCTTCCTTTAGGCTGGCTTCCAGCTTGAAGAGGATGATGTCTTTTTTATTAGCCTCTAGATAGGAGGTAAAGGCTTCCGTGCCTTCCTCACGCATAAAGGAGTCAGGGTCATTTTTCTCAGGCAACATGACCACTTGCACATTAAGGCCCACTTCAAGCGCGAGGTCTAAACCCTTTTTAGCTGCATTGATACCTGCATCATCGCCATCAAAGAGTATGGTTAAATTACTGGTATAGCGCTTGATGAGATAGAGCTGTTCTTTGGTGAGGGCCGTTCCACTGCTGGCCGCCACATAATCAATGCCTCCTTGATGCAGAGACATGACATCCGTATAGCCCTCGACTATGAGACATTCATTTTGCTTGCTCATATTGCGGTGCGACTGATGAATGCCGTAGAGGGTGCGTCTCTTACTATAGATGGAGTTCTCTGAAGTATTCATATACTTCGAACGCGGGGCATTGTCGCCCGAGCGCAAGGTGCGCGCACCAAAACCGATGACTTTACCGCTTTGGATGGCGATGGGGAAGATGACCCGCTCAGAATACATATCGTAGAGTCCATTGCGTCCTTCACCGATGAGGCCTGCTTTGATGAGGAGTTCTTTATTATAGCCTTTGGCGAGCGCCGCTCTATGGAAACTGCCATCTTTGGCACAGTAACCAATCCTAAAATCTTTCAGGGTTTTTTCAATAAATCCTCTTTCCTTGAAGTAGGAGAGACCAATGCGCTGTCCTTCTTGGGAGTTGAAGAGGGCATCATGGAAAAATTCAGTTGCAAATTCATTGATGATGCGCAGACTTTCTTCCTCTTGTTTTTGCTCAATCTGCTCGGGTGTGCTTTCCTTTTCCTCTACTTTGATATTGTAGCGATTGGCGAGCCATTTGATGGCCTCAGGATAGCTCATCTTTTCATGCTCCTGCAAGAAGGTGATGGGATTGCCCGCTTTTTGGCAACCAAAGCATTTGTAGATCCCCCTTGAGGGAGATACGGAGAATGATGGGGTCTTTTCATTATGAAAAGGGCAGAGGCCGATATGATTGCTCCCCCGCTTTTTGAGTTGCACAAAATGCCCTACCACATCGACGATGTCGGCGCTGTGTTGTACGGCTTGTATGGTGCTTTGTTGAATCATTGAGCGGTTGTGCAAAATAGGATTTTTGTGGCAATGCCTGCAACATGGGTCATTGGATTTTTAGGATTGTGGAAAGCTTAGTTGAGGACATCGATAGATTTGCTCCTACTCAACAAAATAGTCTGATTCCTCAATTATTTGCATTCCATTCCATGATATTTCAAGAGCATTATACTCGTAATTATTCTCAACAGATTGGAATTTAAAAGCCCAGGACAATTTGTCAAATTGTTTATTGTACTTGAAGTCAACTTTATACCCTTCTAGTTCGAAGCCTTTAAATTTTGCCATGCCAAGAGCAAAATCTCGAATATCAGATCTTGATTTAAAGTCTTTATCCCTAGAATGATTTTTTCTTGGCCAATTGGCAAATAACAACTGGCCATACATGTCAAGTCTTAATTGCAAATAGTACTTTTTGATTCCAATTGATTCATTTTTTATCACGAAGTTCAAATCATACTTTGGCCTAACCCAAGTCCCACTATGATTCGAGTCAACTTTGAAAGCCGTCTCTAAGTCAATAATTTGACCATGGGAAAATTTAATTTCCCTTCCTACTGCCCCAAGCATACTTTCAAGATGTTTGCTTACATTAAATTGAATCACCTGAGGCAACTCAGTAGTTGAGTCAATAAAGGTGGAGTGCCCTTTATAGTAGATGTTCCCATTGTATTTTTCATCAACAAGCATTTTATTCTGTGCCGACGCAAGGCTGGCAATGAAGATGGCGATAATCAGTGTCGAGTATTTTATCATCTAAAGGTATTCTTGACTCAATTCGGTTTGTGCGATGCCCTTAATCATTGAGTGGACTTGCAAAATACAGAATTCTTCTGCAATTGTGGATGCGAGTGGCTTTTGATTGTGTCTGTCGACGGGCAACTGTCTCTGGGGCACTGTTTATTGTATTCTTAGTTCCTTCCTAACTCTGTCAAAATCTTGGTTTTTTAATCCAAGTCTTTCGAACTCCTTTAAGTCTTCTGAAACTGCTATTTTGAATTTTCGTTTATCAGATAGTTTTTTGTTTTTATATTCATCAAATATTTTAATTGCTTCGTCGTATCTATTAGTCAAGAGGTAGTAATTTGCAAGATTTCCTAGTAGGTATAAGTCCTTCGGATTTTTTCCTAGCCCGATTTGCAGTGATTTTATTGCCTCATCATATTTTCCAAGGCACAGCTGAGAAAAGCCTAGACTATTGTATAATTGCCAAGAATTCACGCCGTTGCCAGTCAGCTCTTTTAGTGTTTTTTCCACTCCTGCGTAGTCCTTCGTAATACCTTGTCCCTGTAAGAGCACAAGTAATTCCCTGTTTCTTTTCTCATTTTCAATGACATTTATATTACCAGTTTCGCTTGCACAATTTGAGGCTTCATTTTTAATAAATGATTGTTGGCTTGATTCTGATAGTTGATCGAAAGTGGATGGTTTATACTGATTTAAAATTTTTTCTTTTACACAAGCACATATACTCTCTATTTTGCTATCTCCATTAATATAAGTGCTTAGGCAGTAATTATAGAGATCGTCTAAGTGCTCTGTCGTCCAAGAGTCATCATATTGCTTAGACTGAACAACTGCAACAACTTCAATTGTCACGTCAACTCCTTCTAAAGAACTTGGGTTCTTTATCCCAATGTACATTGGTTGACTAGTTGCTCGGCTAATCTTAACTAAACCTTGTCTTGTTGCTGTCAATGAGCCTTCTCTACTAAAATTAAAGCTGCCACCGTTATTATCAACTTTTTTAATGAAGGCATCAGCATTTAGTTCGTCAAGCAAATAGATATCAATGGTTTTCGACCCAGAAGGGATTTCTAGTTTAGATAACGCGAGGCTACTTATTTTGGTTGGGTCTGAAACTGCCGAAGCAAGCTGCATTAAAAGTTGTAAGTTTTTTACACCACTTCCCGCTGGATTGGTAGAAAAACTATAATACCACTCTTTGGTTCCTTTTGGCAAATTTACTTGAATTGTTGTTCTTGATTTACCTCCTGCAGAAGCCCTTAATCCACCATTTAGCGATATCAATCGTTGAGAGACGACTTTTTGTGGACTGAATACTGTTGTATAAGTTTGGCCAAAGGTGGACAGGCTGAATAGTAAAAATATAATTAGTAAGTATGGTTTTTTCATTTTGATGGTAAACATTTTCGAGTTTTTGTTTGCTAATCGTAGTTGTGTGTATCAGTCAATTAAGTAGAGTGTCAAGGAGTTGTTTCCAATACAATTTTGTCAGTTTTAAAATTACGACTAATAATACAATTTGTACTATTCAATTCTCATTTGTCAATATACTTGTTGCTCTTCCCAAGATTGCATTGATTACAAAGGGTCTGAAGATTTCCTAATTCAGTTAAACCTCCAAGAGAATATGGGACTTTGTGGTCAACATGTAATTTAATTCCGTCATCTGTCGTTCTTCCACAATGAACACATTTGAAATTGTCGATTCGTAAAACTTTGTATCTCATACCTAATGGGATATTCCGTTTGCTTTTATTTTTTGCAATTTTGCTTGGAAGTGATTTTATTTTATTTTCTCTACCGGTAAATATGTAATCTAATTTGTTATAGGTGGGCAGAATTTCAAGTTGATAGCCTTTATTACCTTGAAAATGACCCTTCAGTATAGAAACGGCAATAAAATCATTCAGAAATTGTTGAGCACTTGTGTTCGCAAACTCTTTTTTTGTTGGATCATAAATCCCTAGAATCAATTCGTTATTGTCGGTTACCTCCATTCCGAGTTTGTTCAATAATCCAGAGAACACAATTTGTTTCTGTCTTCTATGTGCTTTTGCAAGTGCTTGGCTTCCTTTATATTGTTCAGAGAATTTGAGCTTTTGGGTAAGGTAAATAATACTATTGCGTTCTTTTTCAGTCGTTAAGTTGATTGAGAAGGTCATTCCTGATTTTCCATTAAAATTTGTGTAGCAAAAAAGACGATAATGATGATCTATATTTTCATAGAGTTGTAGTGAAACGAATAAATCTCCACTTAGAAGGGGTAGTGTATATTCATGCTTATTTTCTAATAAATCAATGTCTGATTGGTTGTAATTTATAGCGACTTCGACTCCTTCTTTTGCTGGCAATTCAAATTTGCCAATCTTTAGTTTGTTGTCTAAATCTACTTTTTTTAAAGATTGTGCAAAATGTTCAGCGTCTGAATGTTTATTGGTTTTCATTGTTGTTGTTTCTAATTTGTGGAGATCGGTTAAGGCTATGCGTAACACGGACTTACGAAGCGCACTGTCCTAGCTTTAATGTTGTAAGTAAAAGCTACACTTTTGCTTTAATTTTTCCTAAGACCAAAGAGTGGCTTTGGTGGTTAAGTGCAAGACCGTTTTGGTTTGTTTTGCCGGCATTTCTTCATAGGCGATGTTTGGGGCTTTTTACTCTTAGTCACAATTGCATTTGTAATTATAAATGTATTTATGAAATTTTTCGCCTATACTCATTCCCCAATCACTTAGTTTTGAAGAAAAATTTTCCCAATTACTTTTTGGAATACCACAGAAAATGTACTTGTCGGTTTGCTGAAGCAAGCTATTTTTTCTTTTTACCTCTGCAATTACAAAAATAAATTCTTCATATTCATAGCCATCAACTTTATATAGCCAGTCAGAATTAAAAAGGTCTAATGTGGAATACCCGCCAACTTTTTTGCCTTCTTTAGCTACTCCGTCAGCAAGTTCATTGCAAGATATTGAACTTTGAGAGAAGGCATTCAATCCGAAAGTTATAGTTAGAATAATTGTAAGTAGAATGTTTTTCATATTTGTAATAATTTATTTTCGTTATCTCTTCAAAAAATCACCTATGCCATCTCCATATTGACTTTTTTCAGAATCGGTAAAGGCTCCTTCTTTGTCTAGTGTTTTAATAACTTTTTTGATTGTTCTGTAAGTCGTGCCACTTGTGCTGCCTGAAGCCCCATAAATATTTATACCTTCTGTAAGTAGTACGGCAACAGGTCTTTTTAGGTTGTTACTTCTATTAAAAATTTCGAAGTTCAAATTTACATTATCTACTGTTTTGTAACTTTTCCCTATTGTGAAAATTGTATTAGTTAATGAACTATAGAAGGAGTTAGAGAGGTAATTGTTCGAAGAGTTTGCGCCTTCAAATTTTATTACAAAAATTGAACTAATATTCATTGAGTCCAGAAAGGAATTAATTTCATTTTCTTCATAACTAACGCCTGGTAGGAAGTAATCAAAGTATGAAACAGTTACCACTCCATATTTCTCTATATTATCTAAAATAGAAGATTGATCCATAGGCTCAATTGATTTAAATATTACTAGCACTTTATTGCTAAGTGAGTTTTCAACTTTGCCATAGGCGTAAGTTCCATTTCCTAAAAAATCTTGACTGAATGCATTCAGGTTGATTGTTGTTGTTATTAATGCTAAGAATATTATTTTTTTCATAGTTCGCTTCTAATTGCCACCAACGGGCTTATTATAGTGACTCGCCCATTTTGTGCGTTTATACTTCTAATATAGCACGCAATACGCAAATTTTATCAAATGGAGTCTAATCTTGAAAGTGTAAATAAGCATCCATATCGGAACCTTATGCGCAACTTTTAGGTTTTTAGGTCGCCGCCTCACGAGACTGCTGGAACATCTCGTCTATTTGCAGCCTGGGGTATAGCAGCAAAGGACTAGGCCTTAACGTATAGCTCTGAGCTGTAGCATGCCGAAGGCCGCTATTACTTATAAATCTTATTACCAGCTTTTTTTTCGTGATCCTCCCAAATATGTTGCATAAATGGTAGAAAACGCCCTTCAGATTTAAACCTTTTAAGATGTTCATCATTTAAATTATTTATATCCATAGGGGCTAAACTGTTTGAAACAAGTTTCTCAATGCTATTACTAATGGCTTCTTCAATTTTTGTTGATTTAGTCCAAGGGAAATAATTCAAGCGAATAACTAATCTGTCTATTTGAAAAAATTGAGGTAACTTTTTACTTGAAAACTGCTTTTTGTGAAGATTATTTAGTTGTTCTATTCTTTCTAGATCTGTTATGCTTTCGTCTATTGATAAAGGTTTATAATAAATATTTATAGCAATATCTCCAAAGCTTAGTTTGCTTTCTGCTATTTTATTCCAATCATAGTATAAGCGAATTGAGTAACCATTTGTGCATTTGTATAATCCCTTGTAATTGCCAATAACTTCTTTTTTAAATCCCTTCAAAACCAAATTTACGAATACCAATCTATTAAAAATATTGCTATGAATTTTCTTTCCGTATTGGTCAGTTAGATTTACAAAGAGGAAAGCTAGAGCGGTAAATAATATGGATCCGGTTACATTGATTATTATATTTTGGTAAAACAAAAGGCTAACGATAAAAACAAAGAAAGTTAGCAAGGCAAATATTTGCATATCTCCCTTTTTATATTTTCTTAATATGTATTTTTTTATGGATAAAATTATCATGATATTCTAATTCCTAATATGCTTTTCTTGCCCTCTGCTGTCAGCCATAAATATACAAGACGTTGTGTCTAAACACTTTATACTGCCGTTGCTTTACTCTCACTGAGATTTTTTCACTCCGAAATAAACAACTTCTTCATGAAAAAAATACAATACCCAATTTGCATTTCTATTTGTTATTATCAAGTCGTCTGAAGCAGGATAGTAAAAACTGTCATAATACATCTTTAGGATTTCCCAACTGGTAACTGCCGAATCCGAGGAGTCCCAAAAAAGGAGTAATGTTTCCTCAGAATCTATATTTAGATCATCAAACCATTTTCTTGTTTTAAATTCTGATTCTGTTCGTAGATTAATTTCAATTATTGATTCAAAGTGTTCTTCGTTCAATTTGTATTGGCCAATAAATCCTGATTCTTCAAATAGGAAATTTCCAATTATTTCATGTGCTTCACTGTTAAGCGGTGTGATTTTAGACAAATGTTCTTTTGGAAGTACGATGTGTTTTTCTTCTAAGAATCTCCACTTCAAGTCAAACTCTTCGAATGCTTTAGTTTTTTGAATAACTTGGTCAAAATTCATTTATCTAACAATTTCATTTTCTCCTTGCCGCTAATATCTATTGTTGCCATGCTGGCATTTGCGGCAGCGCGCTCACTCATAAATATACAAGACGTTTTGCTAGAAACCCTCTTCATGCCGTCGGTGCCAAGAAAGCATTCGACGACTTACGTTCGCGGGCTCAAAATAGCGATGAATTATACACGATATTGGCGTGTCGGGTTTATTCTTTTTCAGTTACTAACTTTTTCGCAACAAATTGGTAATTGGTTACGAGCAAGATCCCAATTATTATATTTAATCCGCTTACCGCCCAATAGAACTTGTCTTGTGATTCGTATACAACGCCATTAATATTTCCCTTAAATGCAAAAATAGAATGGCCTAAAAAAGCTGGAATATTGTCTAGAAGCAAAAGTCCGCCGATGATAAAAGTTCCCATTTTGATAATGTCAGTCGGTTTTAAGTTTCCAATCTCTATTTTTTCATTATCAAATCCTCTGTCGAGCTTTAATAGTTCAACAACTTTATCCGCTTTAAATATCAAGACTATAAAAAGACCGACCAGAACAGATGCTGAAATTAATATCAACAAAATGGAGCTTGCATCAATGTCCGTCATTGCGAATGCGATATTGCTCGGTAAGGCCGAAAAAAGCGATGTGATGAGCGACAAAAGTCCGAACACTTTTATTATCAGAATAAAAAAATCTCGTTTTGTCATTTTAGTTTTCGTTTTGAATTGAGGTCAACGTTCTGTATAGTGTCCATAATGGTGTTTATACCGAGTAATCATAAATAAATATACAAGACATTTAACTTAAAGTCTCACTCTTGCTTTAGTGACGACCGTTTACAAAAATCTCATTTACCATTAAGGATATCGCTTTATCTTTAAAGGAGCGATAAAATCCAAACCCTATGCGAATCAAAGCTTGCCTATATCTCACCATCATTATATGTTTAACTTCTTGCTCTCTAGCTTTAGGGCAGTCGACCTACAAAAAAGTATCCATTGATATTGAAAAGTATCCCATGCAGAAGCTGCAAAAATTGGGCTTGGCCCTAGATCATATTCATGGGGATAAGAAGCAACATAAAATTGAATGTATTATTTCTTCTCAAGAATATCAATTGCTTCAAAGCCAAGAAATAGATGTTGATGTTATCGTAGAAGACATGCAGGCTCATTTTTTAGCGAGGAGTCTAGAAACGGGTCAAGCAAGTCAAAAGAGAACTAGGGCATTAAGTTGCAAGTCTTCAAAATCTTATACTGTAAATGGCCTTTCCAATGGCAGTCATGCGGGCTTCATGACCTATACTGAACTTTTGGCCGAAATGGATAGTCTGCATGCAAACTATCCCAATATTGTCTCAGCTAAGCAAAGCATCGATACCTTCAAAACTCATGAAAACAGAAGCATCTATTGGCTGAAGATTTCTGATAATCCGCACTTGAATGAACACGAGCCAGAGATTTTAATGGATGCCATGCATCATGCCCGCGAACCCATGGCCATGCATCAGTTGTTTTATTTTATGCATTATCTCTGTGAGAATTATGGTGTCGATCCTGAGGTGACTTACTTTGTGGATCATGCAGAGATTTATGTTGTACCCGTCGTAAATCCAGATGGTTATGTCTATAATATTTCGACTTCTCCGAATGGAGGAGGTCTATGGCGTAAGAACCGAAGAAACAATGGCTTCGGAAGTTATGGGGTGGACCTAAATCGAAATTATCCCAAGAATTGGGGTGCTAATAATATTGGCTCTTCACCCAATCCAAATTCCTCAACCTACAGAGGCCCTTCGCCTGCTTCTGAGCCTGAAACTCAAGCCATGATATGGTTTGCCAATCAACACAATTTTAAAATTAACCTAAGCAATCATTCTTATAGTGATTTAATCATTTACCCGACCGAACCCAATCAGACAAATCCTTTAGACTCGCCGATTTATACACAGCATTCGCATTTGATGTCCGAAGAAAATAGATATGTTTTTGGGACTGATCTTCAAACGGTCCAATACGAAGCAAATGGCAGCAGCATAGAATGGCAATATGCCAATGGTATCAATCCAACAAAAACATTTGGATATACTCCTGAATATGGTTCTTATACGCAAGGTGGCTTTTGGCCATATCCTGTTCACTTTCAAAATATTTTGGACCAGGCCATAAGACTAAACATAAATGCCATGCGTTCTCTTTTGAAGTATGGAACAATAGATGACAGTGGCGAGAAATATCTAACAACGAATACAAATCATATACCGTATGTTTTCAATAATCTTGGATTCGGAACAGGGGATATGACCATTAGTTTGATCCCTCTCACGAATAATATTACTGCTTCTTCTTCCAATACCCATACAGTCTCCAACGCCTTGGAGCGATTTGTTGATTCTATTCCTGTTGTTCTTTCCAATACCATTCAACATGGCGATTTAATTCAGTATGTCTTGCAATTGGACAATGGGCACGTTCAATATAATGACACTATCACAAAATATTTTGCCACCCAACTAAACACTTTATTCTTTAGTGACTGTAATAGCTTTGCTAATTGGCCGAATAGCTCACAATGGAATATTGTAAATAATGCTGCAATCAATTCTCCAGTAATCACTGATGGGGTGAATGGTTTAAGTGAGAACCAATCCTATAAAAATATTGCAACACCTTCTTTTTCGCTAGTTGGTGCCTTGGACGCCAATCTTTCTTTTGACCTAAGATATATTACAGAGTGCAAAGTGGATTATGGGCAGGTCATGGCTCGCAGAAATAACGCAGGCTATGTTCCGCTTTGTGGTAAATACAGTGTAGAATCTGAGAATCCACTTGTTTTTGGACAAGCCGTTTACAATGGCGGATTGTGGAATTGGGCTCACGAACAAATAAGCCTCAACGATTATCTTAATGAGAGCGTAGTGGATGTCAATTGGAGATTCAGCACAGATCAGGCCTATACAAGAGACGGCTTTTTTATGGATAATGTAAAAGTCACTTATTTAGGTTCAGCGCCAACTTCTATTAGCGATTGGAATGAATATTCTATTCAAGTTTATCCGAATCCTGCCAATAATATACTGCGGGTGCAAACAGAGCAGGACGAGAGAATTGATTATCAAATTATAGATCAGCTGGGACGAATATTAAATAAAGGCGAACTCATTGATCATGCAATTTCTTTAGAGCAAATTCCTTCAGGGCATTACATACTTCAGCTCTTAAACGAGACGGGGCAGAAGAGTATAAAATTTCAAGTGATTCGATAGCTACTTTCGATTGCCATGTGCTCATGCATTAGCTTCTTCGCACTATCTAGGCGGGAAAGCTACACTTTTTGCTTGTAATATATGCCGTTCGTTGTGGTGCACTACAAATCTCAAAGTGTCGCCCAATCTCAACTTAATCATTTTAGAAATTGAAATTGAAGTCTTTACTTTAGTGAGGTCATTTTTTGATGATCTAAGCAATATAGAATCAAGCCACTCTAGTTGTTTGAGGAATTGGTCTAGTGTAGACATATTTAGTTCTGAGCCAATTGCATTCATCTCCTGGCCCGTCTTCATTTTTTTAGAATTAGAAGCTTTAATCATATTGACAAAGTAATTTCCCAGCAACCCACTTTTGAAGTAGGTGTTCTCGGCCAAGTCTGCTGGTAAAATTCTATTCTCTATTTCAGGCAAATAGAACTTCCCGTAAAGGCATAAATGCTCAATGCATTCCAAAATACTCCAATCCTCTGCATTGGCTTTATGGTTTAAATGCTCGGGGGTATAGCTCTTGAATTTTAGCACATCTTCTTTGGCTTGAAGGGTGAGGCCTCTTAGTTCATCAACTAATATTGATTGCTCAATTTTCATCTTATTGATTTTAAGTAAAGGTCTTAGTTTCTAAAGAACTATTTCTTGACTGAAATCAAGATTTTCGGATGCGGCTTAATGTTTCTGGACTCATTCTTAAATAGGAGGCAATATACTTTAAGGGGATATATTGAAATAGGAGAGGGCTCCTTTCTAGGACTCTTTCTAATCTTTCAAGGGGTGAATGATGTAATAGGTCGAGCTCTCTGTCCAATTGCTGAATGATAAGCTCTTCAAGAAATTTAGGATAGCCACTACTCTTTGATACGATATCCAAGACTTGGTTTCTTTTAAGCGTCTTTATTTTGGATTCACGTATGGTCTCAACAAAGAGTTCGGAAGGCTTGCGGTTATAGAATGAAGAGAGGGAGTTTATGGTTGAGCCATTATAACCGAGGCGGACAATGTGTTCTTCTAACTCAGATTGATAATAGACTTTAACAGCACCATCTTCAATGAAATAAAGGTCGTTTTCAACTTGGCCTTCAGCAGTAAGTATGAGGTTTTTTTTGAAAGTGATAGTCTCAGCACGCTCGAATGCTAGGAGCATGTTATGCATTAAATCTGCTTTCTTGATTTCTTCATGCATGAAAAGAGGCGAAATTGGTGTTTTGAATCTGTCTGAATTGCAATTTTTTTATTGTTTCATTCCATCAAAGTCTTTATTGTTTTGCGTATAACTCCCTGCACCATCTCCACTGTATGACGAGTATTCTACAGTTAAATTACCATTTGTATTTATTTCAAACTCTCGGTTGGAATGAGTGCCATACCAATCCAAATAGTAATTCGCTGGATCAGATTTAAATTTCCATTCTCCTCCATTATTTTCAAATACAATCGTGTCATTGGCAATGATTGAGACGTAAAATGTATCCGCGTATGAGCTGTCACGTTGCCAGTTCCCTTGCGTTTGATTTGCACCTTTATTTACTTCATAGGTATTTCCAACATAAACACCTTCAAAAGAATAATTGTCAATGGGAGTAGGATCATCGGGAATGGGGTCATCTTGTTTGCATCCCCAAAAAATGAACGCCATAATCGCTGCGATTTGAACTGCCTTGTATGATACTTTCATGTTTTTCTTATATGTGTAAGGAATGGTGTCAAGCCTATTGTAGGCCGCACAACTCTTTATAAATATACGACGAATTTTCATTGCTTGCCTCGAGCAGGAGGAGTCGATAGAGTAGGATGCTGTCCACTATAGTAGAGAAATTTTATCAATCAATAATTTAAAATGCTCTTCTTTTTTGTTCCCCACCAAAAAGGTGATTCCCGATATTTTGTCTTTATTAAAATTGGGGGCTCTGAGTTTTCTACCTCTAAAGGATGGGTACATTTCTTCCAAAGCTATTTCTATCTCTTGCCATTCACCATTGGTAGAAAAAGTGCTGACATAAGAATAGTAATCCATGCTCGATGCTTTGATTCTAAATTGGTAGTCTTTGGCGTCCCCTTTAACTTTTAGCAGGACTTTGGTGTGGTTTTTTACTTTGATAGGAGCAAAATCATAGCGAACTGAAGCAAAGCCACCATAATTAATTAAGGAAATATCGCCTTCAAAAAGGCCGTGGCCATTTTCATTTAAAGAAAAATTGCTTTCAGATTTTCCTCCCATGACATCGTCATTCACGATGCGCCAATCTTCAATATTTGCCGTCTTGCTAAAATCAAAAATGAGGTGAGAGTCGTTCATTGTGGGGAATAGGAATAAGATGCAAAGTAAATATTTCATTCAGTGGTAGTTTGTTCTGTTCTTTAGGTGTGGTTATTTTAAGTTGACTTTATTTTGAATGAATTGTTGAGGTTTAGTGCAAAGCCAAGCATTTTGATTGCGTTCTGATGATAGCTTTCGAATATAATCCAACAAGTCCAGTCCAAAAAGTTTGTTTTTTTTCAACTTACCTGAAACATCGTTATTAGAGTTAATATGAAGGTGAGCACTCCCACGATGGTTGTAAATATTCCAACCTTTTTGGACTTAGTCCATCCGGAGAGAGCAATCATCATAGTGAGTGAAATGAGACCGATAACAAAGGTGGACATTCCTATGGCTCTTGGCAAGAAAAAATCACTTGCTACTACATTTTTTAATAAACCTCCTGGAGTGGTTATCATCGAAATTTGAACCATTGAAAACAATGTGATGAGAAAACAGCCCGCTGAAACGGATGCCGTTTTCAGTATGCGGTTTGTCAATTTGTCGTTCTTTTCTGAGACTAATAAATTGGCAATTACGGTAATTGAAAATCCACTGAGCAATGAACTGACAAGGATTGTTTGTTTAGCTAATTCGTTCCAATATTCTAAGGTGATTTCCATTATATTTGATTTGATTCTGCGCGTTTGTAAATTGTCTTTCAACTTAGTTCTCCATTTTCAACTCTCAACTTTCAACTATCCACTATTCCTCACACCAAACGGACAGCTCATTTCCCGAAGGGTCAGAAAACTGAAAGCGTTTGCCGCCTGGAAATGAGAAAATATCTTTGGTGATTTTTCCTTCGCACTCCAACACTTTTTTCTTTGAGGCTTCTAAATCGTCATGGTGCAGGACCACGAGTACTCCATTGTGGATTTCCTCTTCTGTAAATTCAAAGCCACCTTCTAGACCCGCGTTTGAGAAGGCCGTATACTTAGGGCCGTAGTCCGTGAAAGTCCACTCAAAAGCCTCAGAGTAGAATTTTTTGATAGCCGCTAAATCTTTGGCTTTGAATTCGATATAGTCTATGTGTTTGTTTGTCTTTTTCATTTCTTTTTAATTGTAAATCACCCTCCACTACCAATAGCTGTTCGTCGTGTAGATAATGGATTCCAAAGCACCTTTGCTGAAATATCTCTCCTCTATTTCATTCCCATGCTTATCATATTCGTATTCATACCAAGTCACAATTTTCCTTTTTAAATGTGGCGCTACGGAATGTACCAGTGTCTTTATTTTTTGGCCTCGTTTATTGTATTCGTAAAAGTAATGCGTATTGGCAGTGCGAAGAGTGTCTTCATTTTCATAATCGTATAAGCTTTCTTTGATACAACGCCCTTCTTTATATTCTTTGAGCCATTCCTCGCGTATTCTTCCTTGATAGTGTCTAAAACTCTTGGTCTCATTATAATCTTTATCATATTCATAAGTGTTGACCCATTGGAGAACATTTTCTTTATCAAATTCTGTTTGTTTAATTAGTCTGCCAGCATCATTATATTCATTCTCATAGCGTTCTTCATAATAATCTTTACGCTTTACATAATTTCTTTGCTGAAGTCTGATTTGATCAAAGGCATCGTAGTCGTAAGAATTGGCCTCTTCTAATTCCATCTGTGCATTATAAACACTGTCCGTCAAAATGCGTCCCTTAGCTATGTCAAGGGTGTAATTGGTAATTTGTATTGGTTTATTACTAAATTGAGCATAAGTATGCCTTACGAGTTGGCCTAATTCATTATAATCTTTGACTATCGAGTAATTTATGGTTCCGTCGATCGCAGTCTCTTTCGAAATGCTTTTCTTCAGTCTTTTGATCGGTTGCTTAGCGGCGATATTCACGAAAGCAAGGGCGAGAAGTAAATAAAAGACTTTCATTCTTAAAATTATTACATCCTAAATATAGTCCATTTGCAGCTGTCAATATAGCTAACCATTGGGTGTTCATATTTAACCGCTTATAAATTTTTAGGTGTTAAAGCAGAGGATTTGCGCAATCTTTGTACCAATGAAAGCCGCTATTAGAAATCGCTATGATGAGCCCATGCAGATTGTGGACATGCCGATTGCTGAGCCCAAATCGAATGAGGTGCAGATACGCATCCACGCCACCACGGTAAATAGAACTGGTCATGCTGTGAAAACAGGAGCGCCTTACATCATGCGCGCATTCGTCGGACTTACTAAACCAAAGAACCCAATCACCGGAGTGGACCTTGCTGGAGAAGTTGTTGCTGTGGGAGATAGGGTGGTAGAATATGAAGTGGGTGATAAGGTCTGGGCGCTGAATGACGAAGGCTTAGGTTCGCATGCCACGCATATCAATCTGGCTGTAGGGAAATATCTTGATTTGATGCCGCCGAATATTTCATATCAACAGGCTGTAGCTTCATTAGAAGGGGCGCATTATGCCTTTAATGGTTTGCGGAAAATGGATGTGAAAGATGGGATGAAAATATTGCTCAATGGCGCCACTGGTGCCATTGGTTCTGCGCTCTTGCAATTTCTTAAGGTGCACAAGGTTTACATTACTGCTGTTTGCCATCCCAAAGATTTTGATTTAATCACTTCATTGGGTGCCGATAAGCTTATTGATTATACAAGCCAGAATGTTATGGGCGACGATGAGAAATATGATTACATCATAGACTATAGAGGAGAGCCAGGCTTTTTTGAATATAAAAAATTGCTCAAGCCAAATGGAGTTGTCATGTCTTCCGAATTGGGCGCTTGGGTGCAGTTTCCATTGCTCGCCTTGGTGACGCCAATTTTCGGCGGACGAAAAGTCATTTTCCCAATCCCTTCAAAGGTCAAGCGAAGTATGGAGTTTATAAAAGAGCAGATTGTAAAAAACAACTTCAAAGCGGTCATTGATCGCAGCTATCCGCTGAAGGATATAGAAGAGGCCTTCGAATTTGTTGGAAGCGGTATGAAGACGGGTAATGTGGTGATTGAGATGGGGGAATAGTGATTCCTGCCGTCTACTGTCAGAAACCTCCAAGGTTTTCAAAACCTTGGAGGTTTAAGTTTGGGTGATTATCGGGATCGAACCGAGACCTACAGATTCACACTCTGTTATGCTAACCAATTACACCATAACCACCATATTGTTACCCTACCTAGATTCGAACTAGGACTGAGTGGCTCAAAACCACTTGTGCTACCGTTACACCATAAGGTAATAAGAGGACAATGCAGGATTCAAACCTGCGGCCTTTGGGTTCGTAGCCCAACGCTCTATTCAACTGAGCTAATTGTCCTTGTGCCGAATACAGGATTCGAACCTGTACAGCTTGCGCTAATGGTTTCTAAAACCACCGTGTCTCCCATTTCACCAATTCGGCATTTGTCGCGAAAACAGGATTCGAACCTGTGACCTCACCGTTCCAAACGGCGTAAACATCCTGACCGTTATCTTTCGCGCATTAAAAAAGCCCCTCAAATTAATGAGAGGCCCTAAAAGTTCTTTTATTCAAATAACTACATAGTAATGCCTCCCGAACTTTCCGGTTGAATGAGGCGATGCAGTACGTTGTTATTTAAATACATTGGGGCAAACCTACATTTAATTATTTATTCAACAGCAAAAAATTGTAAATAAAATCTTATTGGTTTAAAATTTTATAGATGAAGACGTAGTAAAATTTTTTACATACTCTTCTCTTCCTAAAACCTTAGAGGTTTTGCGAAGATGGAGAATTTATATGGATCATTTTGTTCGGCAGGAATTGTATATTTAGTGATTATGCCTAATTTCTATGCCTTATTTTCTCTATTTTTTTTGTTTGGAATGCAATCTGCATGCAATCAAAAGGTAGATCGTTTTGATGTAACCCTAGACGAGTTGTTGAGTGTTTATGAGGATAGTTTAGGGAGCAGAAAGTTTGTTTCGAAATGGGGACTTGTTGCACAGAAAGAAGACGAAATGAGTATTACCTACTCTAATGCTCAAAAGACAATAATCTATCAGGCCATAAATGGCGACCGTTTTATGTTAACGGTGACTTTGCCATTTAATGATTCAGATGAAATGCGAAGAGAATTGAGCGAAAAATACAAAAGTATAGATCTTAAGAAGATTGATGTGCAGGGAATAATTCAAGCCAATTACAACATCGATTTTGGCAGGTTATATTATGATGCAAAGAATGAAATAGGTTTTATGATACTTCTTACTAAAAAAGGGGATGAAGTACATGTTATCACCGTTTCCCCTTCTACCGGTTTTGATTACGAAGCTGATTTTGAATAATATTTGATTGGTATAAGGTTGTTTATGTGATTGAAAGACGCTTGAAGACATTAATAGTTTTATGTAAGGCTTAACGCTCTACACTCTATTTTTGCACTTCATGAAGTTTGATTCAAAATTGGCCAAGCGATTCCTAGGTGCATTTATTGTCCTCGGTATATTGGCGCATTATAGCTGCAAGGATGAAGTTGAGGTCGAGGATAGCGTGGAAGTAGAAAGTATTCCTTCCATATCCTATGAATTCAGTACATCTTATCCGCACGATACAACAGCCTTTACTGAAGGGCTCTTGATGCATGAAGGCAAACTTTTTGAAAGCACCGGGGCAACGGAGCAATTCCCTCAAACGAAATCTCTATTCGGAATGGTCGATTTGGCAAGTGGGAAAATTAGCCCCAAGGCTCAATTGGATGGCGCTGTTTATTTTGGAGAAGGTATTTGCCATTTAAACGATAAATGGTATCAACTCACCTATAAGTCTCGCAAAGGATTTGTCTATGACGCGAACTACAATAAGATCGGTGAGTTTCAAATTCCAAGTTTAGAAGGCTGGGGTATGACCACTGATGGTAAAGAGCTCATCATGAGTGATGGTAGTTCTAAGCTCACTTATTTGAATCCTGAATCTCTAAAAGTCACAAAAGAAGTTCCCGTTACGGAATATGGTTACCCAATTGAGAAATTGAATGAGCTGGAATATATTGATGGCTACATCTATGCAAATGTTTGGATGACGAATACGGTCGTAAAGATTGAGCCTTCCTCAGGCGAGGTCGTCGGGAAAATGGATTTGAGTGCTTATGCTCAAGATGCAGGTCAAATTTACCCCATGGCGCAAGAGATGAATGGCATTGCTTATAATCCTGAAACAAAGAAGTTTCTCTTTACGGGCAAGCTCTGGCCTAAGATTTATGAGATTGACTTAGAGTAGTTTTTTCATCCTTCTTTCTTGCCAGAGGTTTTTTGTTCGGACTATGATGAAGGCCAAAAGTGGAAGAGGGACTAAAAATACTAGATAGTTGTTTTTTAGAAATTCGTGCCCCACTAATATCAGACAGCAGGATAAAACAAGAGCGAGCTTTGAATAATCTTCGAGATTTTTGATGGGTTTTTTAGAAAAACGAAGTGAGTATGCTATTGCGAGTGATGTTGCCGCAATGTAAGCCATAATTTGAGCCGAAGGCCAATGCTCTGCCTTAGCCAGGATTGTGCTTATGACCAAGGATATAGCGAAGAGTATGAGTCGCTCATTTAATTTCTTATAATGAGTGAAGGCTGAAATAAGTAGAGCCAGTACAGATGCTCCCCACGTCACAAAAAGCATTTCATGAGAAATGGACCAATGTTCAAGTCTGAGCAAGGCTAGAATAGGCCAGAGGGCATAAGCAATGAAATAATAGCGGGGCACTTTTTTAAGGATGAGAGAATACAAGATGAATAGATAAATCAGTATTCTGCCAATCCACGGATCCAATTTCCCTCCAATGAGCATTATGAATATCGGAGCAATCAATTGAAGAACGTTAACCTCTGTTCGCTTAAATTTTGGTTCTTCTGGAATTTCTACTAATAAATTGAGCACACTCTCTTTTGCTCTAAAATAGCCTAAAGCGCGCATTTTCCCCACTTGTTGTGCATAATCTCCTGTGGCAGCTCGAGAGCGTATTAATAAATTTGCTACATGGCCAAACAGGTACATGAGTACAATGAAGACTCGATAAAATCGCTCGACTGGCGTGAACATATTCGCCTACGTCCTGGGATGTATATCGGCAAGCTAGGGGATGGAAGTTCTGTTGACGATGGAATCTATGTCCTGCTCAAAGAGGTGGTTGATAATTCTATAGATGAATTCGCTATGAGTCATGGTAAGCAGATTGAAATCAGCATAGAAAAGGAAGAGGTGAGCATACGCGATTACGGCCGAGGCATTCCCTTAGGCAAGGTAGTTGATGCGGTAAGTAAAATGAATACTGGGGCGAAGTACGATTCCAAGGTGTTCCAAAAATCAGTAGGGCTAAATGGAGTGGGTACTAAGGCTGTCAACGCCTTGAGTGATTATTTTAAAGTATCCAGTTTTAGAGATGGCAAGGTCAAGGTCGCTGAATTTGAACGCGGCGAACTCATCAAGGAACATCGTCAAGAAAAAACTAAAGAGAAAAATGGCACTGAGGTCTTCTTTATACCCGACGAGAGCATTTTCAAAAAGTATAAGTACCGTGAGGAATACATCAAGAATCAGGTATGGAACTATTGTTATTTGAATGCTGGCCTTAGCATCAAATTTAACGGTAAGAAATACCTCTCGAAGAATGGTCTCTTGGATTTACTTGAAAACAAATCTGATCCTGAAAGCATCCGTTACCCCATCATACATCTCAAAGCCGAGGATATAGAGGTCGCTATTACCCATGGTTCTGATTATGGAGAAGATTTATATTCCTTCGTCAATGGACAACATACCACTCAAGGGGGGACTCATCAACAAGCCTTTAGAGAGGCTTTTGTGAAAACAGTTCGCGAGCATTTTGGGAAGGACTATGACGTACAAGACATCCGTCAAAGTATCATAGCCGCCATAAGTATTCGGGTGTTGGAGCCCGTTTTTGAAAGTCAGACGAAAACAAAACTAGGTTCCCAATATATGGGTTCTGAGAAGGAAGGGGAAAATGGCCCTACGGTCAGAAGTTTTGTCGTCGATTTCTTTAAGAAAGAGCTCGATAATTTCTTGCACAGAAATAAAGAAACTGCTGATGCCTTGAAGCGTCGCATTGAACAAAGTGAGCGGGAGCGAAAAGAGTTGAGCGGCATTAAAAAACTCGCCAATGAGCGAGCGAAGAAAGCCAATGTGCACAATAAGAAATTGCGTGATTGCAGGCTGCACTATAATGAAAAGTATAAAGGGAAGAAAAAGGAAGAATATAGTGAAAAGAAAATGGACACTACACTCTTTATTACAGAGGGAGATAGTGCCAGTGGTTCTATAACTAAAGCGCGTGATGTTTTGACTCAAGCTGTTTTTAGTTTGCGAGGAAAACCTTTGAATTGTTTCGGTCACACGAAGAAGGTGGTGTATGAAAATGAAGAGTTCAATTTATTGCAGCATGCTCTTAATATAGAAGAGAGTATAGATGACTTGCGCTACAACAACATAATTATTGCTACGGATGCGGATGTAGACGGGATGCACATTCGACTGCTCATCATGACGTATTTCCTTAAGTTCTTCCCAGATTTGGTACGCAACGGGCATGTTTATGTCTTAGAGACTCCGCTCTTTAGAGTTCGGGATAAGAAGGAGACGATTTATTGCTATTCTGAAAAGGAGAAGAAGGCAGCCGTAAAAAAACTGAAAGGCAAGCCAGAGATTACTCGATTCAAAGGATTGGGTGAGATATCACCTGATGAGTTTGCCCAATTCATAGGCGATGATATTCGCAAGGAGCCTGTATTGCTCACAGAACAAATGCAGATCCAAAAACTATTAGAATACTATATGGGTAAGAATACCCAAGAGCGTCAAAAGTTTATTATCAATAATTTGAGAGTAGAAGTCGATCTTAAAGAAGAAGAATTAGCATGATACATATTTTAGTTGGCCAGGAAGCGGCAAGCAAATTAAAGGAGTCTTTTGAATTAGAAGGCGAAGATCACCAAGAACTGAAAGGGGAAGTTCTCGTTCTGAGAGATACCTTAGGGATAGGGCCGTTGCAATCAGATGGAAATTTTGATGCTATGCGGACAGAATTTTGGAAGAGAATTCATCCGTCATTTTCAGAAGAGGTAGATGATGAAAGTAAACTGATAGAGGCCATTGCACAGGCCGTCGCCAATGAAGAAGAGCTTTGGTTTTGGATGGCGCCTTGCGTGAGTGATGTGGCTGCTTATTACTATTTATTACAGCATTGTCGCGAGCATGATGGTTTGCTTCATGTAATCAATATCAATGGACTGCCATTTATGAACGAAAAAAATGCGTTATACTATCCAACAAATTTTTCAGAAATTCTACCGAAGGAGTTTAGAAAGGCGCGCAAGCTGCTCAAGAAAATCACTCCGGCAGACTATGAAACGGATGGTGACGATTGGCAGGCGATGTGTGATGCAAATACCATGGTTCGTACACATACAGGCGGCAAGGAGCTGAGTAATGAGAATGAAGCTTATTTTGACCAAGAAATTATAAATTGTGTGAGTGGTGCTTTCCAAAAAGAGAATAAAATTGTACGCACGGCCTTAAAGTTGATTGAGCAGAGTGTGAGTGATTTGTATATCCGTTGGCGATTAAAGGAAATGGCTGCGTCAGGGCAGTTGGAGCTTAATGATGCAGGAGAGTATAAACGTGAAGGGGGGAAAGTGGATGCCCCTGAGACAGAGAATGCCGAAGGATAGATGAATTTCAAGAATTGAACCTTTTACTGAGCTCAAGTGCATACTTGACAAGTGCGACGCTAGAATTAACCTTGAATTTTTTGAATAGATTATTTTTGTAAGTTATTGCGGTGCTTTCAGAGATGCCCATTTCGATAGCAATTTCTTTTAAAGACTGCCCTTTGGACAGAACACTCAAGAAGTCTCTTTCTCGCTTAGTAATTCTGATTTTTAGCCCATTGTTAAATGTATAAGTATTCTTAATCTTAAATTCATCTTCCATAAAAATTTTGTTTCCTTTTAAAATCTCTTGAAGGTGTCTTATGAGTTGTTTTCGATTTACTTTTTTAAATATGTAGCCATCAGCTTTGACTCGCTTCGCAGCTTGAATGTTTTCATGGTCTTGGCTCACGGAGAGGAAAATAATTTTCAAGTTTGGATTTCTTCTTTTATCTATCCTGCTAAATATCTCGAATCCGCTTGTTGGTGGCATATTGACATCAATGAAAAGAACATCATGCTCGCTAAAGTCTGGGATCCTATTTTGTAAGACGGTGATGTCGTACAACTTTACTTTTTCAACAAAGTCGATCGAGTTTAAGATTATCTGCAGGCCTTCTGAAAAAAGAATTTGATCGTCAATGATGCCAATATTTATTGTTCTAGTCATCTACTGGTATTTTCATTATTAGTGTAGTGCCATGTACGGTTTCTTCATCAGCACGTAAAGATCCTCCCAAATTTTCGATGTAAAAGTGCAAGTTCTTTAGTCCAAGGTTTTTAGAGTTCAATACTTCCAAGTCTTTCAATCCAATGCCATTATCTTCGAAAATAATTTCGATTTCATTATCATTTTCTATGACAATGATGTTGATGAGAGAGGCTTTGCTGTGTTTGTAGGTATTTAATAGTAATTCTTGGAAACAAAGAAATATACAATCTTTAATTTTTGGCTTCTCATTAATAGTTGCAAAACCTGTTGATTGGTCATAGTCCACCTTTATGTTGGAGTAGGTGTGAAAATCTGAAATTAATTGATTGACTCTATCCCCGAGGTTTTCAATTTTCGCAGGTATGTGCATGAAGTGGGAGAGACTCCGAGTAAAATTATATAGGTTGTCCAGTCGTTCGATATCGCCTTCCTTGATATGCCTCTCCGATGGTTTATTCAATGTCCTGGTCTCTAAAATATTTTTAAGTCCAATGATGGCATTGGCTATCTTGTCATGAAATTCTCTAGCAATAGATTCCTTCGCAATTTCTCTTTGTTCGAATTCTTTTACTTTTTTAAGAGCGATATTATTTTCTTCCTCTAATTGCCACTTTCTTTTTTCAAGCTCTAAGTTGGCTACTTTAAGCTTTGTCTCTTGCAAATTTTGTTTGTAGCGCTGATACATCAAGATGCCGGCAAATAATAGAACTAGAAGAATGCTTGAAAATAAGACTAGTCTCTTTTGATTCTGATTTTTAGAATTGTCGAGTTCTTTTTTAGACTCATCAAATAGGCCAAGGATGTTTTTGCTTATTTTTTTAAAATTATCCTCATGGTTTTTTTGCGCCTTGGATTTTTGTTTTTCAAAAAATAGAGCCTGTTTGAATTCTCTTTGATTAGAATAATAATTTGCAAGAAAATTGGCATTTTCTTGAACCACAAGGTGCGCCTTATGTCTTTGAGCCAGCTCGAATAAACATTTTCTAATAATGAATGACGAATCAATTTTATTTTGAGCTTCGTAATAATTGGCAATATTAGTTTGGCCTGCTATATAGCCGGCAGTGTCTTTATTGTTGAGTGCGAGTTGGTTAAATTTTCTTATAGTTTTCCAATATTCTAGATGATTCTCTTCCTGTTGATGAAAAATTGAAATATTGAACAGAATTAGTTTTTTTAGTGAATAGGAATTTACTGAGTCGCAAATTTCTAGTGCGATTAACATTTTTGGAATGCGAGACTTACTGTTTATAGTGTCTCGAATAGCTTCGGTATTTATAGAGATTATTTGAGCGAGCAGACTATTAGGGTATTTCTCTAAGCTTTTTAAGGCTTTTTCGTGTTGTATTTCAGCTTCCTTTTTCTTTTTAGCACTTCTTAAGGATGCATATTTTTTAAATTGGATGAAGGTGTATTGGTGGTAATCCTTGGCTTTTAGCGCATATGTCTCAGCCCTTTCTAAATAGAAAACGGCTTGATTGTGGTTCCTAATATAAGTACTTAAGGTTGCTAGTCTCAGATTAAGATCGCTTCTCAATTTGTCGCTTAATTTGTTCTGACACTCAGTGATTTCGGACAAAATATCAAGTGCCTCTTCATGCTTTAATGAATAAATTAGTTGTTCAGCTTTGGCGAGTTTGGTCTCGATTGTTTCAGCGAAGGGGTGAGCATAAATTGATTCTATACTAATTAGGATGAATCCAAGAAGTAAGAGTATCGAAAAGATCGCAGGCTTGTGTACGTTCTTCTTTCTTAAATTGTGACTGTAGTTATTAAGCCAATTCATCCTAAACACAATTGAAATATAGGTTGAAAGTTCCAAATACTTCTTCCATAAAATTGGGGATTTTTTAGGGTTAAATGTGATTCTACTTTCGATTTCAAATTAATTGATATGAAAAGACAAATCATTTTAGGCCTTACCCTATGCCTTATATTCATCTGGGCAATCTCGGCTCTCAGTTATAATTTAAAATCAAGTAAGTGTTCACCACATGAAAAGACATCAGAAGGGGAAGAGTTGCCCTTCCGAGTCCACAAAACTCCAAAAACTGATGCAGCTAAGTTCGCAGCTGAGTTTCCCGAATTAAAGGAGGGCACTCGTGGCACATCTTGGGCTACTCGTAGAATTAATGTTACAAATGCCGCTGGTCGAACTATGGAGATAGAATTTGACAAAGACGATAACAATATTGCAATATGTGCGGCTACAGGTGGACTATTCAGAACTACAGACGGATGTCAAAATTGGACAAAAGTTGCTGGCTCTGCAAATAATATTAATTCACCTATAGGTTCGATGGATTTTATTGAGCAGGACCGATCTACTACAAATGTTTGGTATGCAGGATCTACGGGCGGTGTCAGGAGCTGGTCTCGACAACAATTAAACGTACTCTATCGATCAACAGATAATGGAGTTACATGGACTAGCAGAAATGCTAATTTGCCCTTTACTGCATTGGGTCAAGGTAGACCATCTATTCGTGTGAGTCCACACAATGGGAACATATATGTCAGTAATCAACTGAATGTTTGGGAAAGTACTGACGGTGGTCTTAATTGGAATAATATTCTAAATCGGTCGTCTGATGCAAATTATATGTTTATGGATATAGATGCCATGGGTAACGTATATGTCAGCCAAACTATTCAGAATGAAAGCGTTACGACTTCAGGTCCTAGCAGAACTTATTATGATAGTTTATTGATGGTAAAATATCGATGGAGTAATAATTGGACAAATATGACAAGACCCGTCGGGCCGAATAGTTGGCAGCGAATTAATGTATTCGGAACGCTGAACAATCACATTAATAATTTAGCAGGAAGCAATTTGATTCGTGCCAAAGTAAGTTGTAATCCTCGTCAGAACGGTTGTCATTTGATAGTAAGAACTTCTCAGAATACTGTTCATACTGTGAATGGTGTAAATTACAGTTCTCCAAATCAACTATTTAGAATTGGAGGAAATGGGTGGAATTCTTTAGACTATTTGAATACATCTAGAGCTTCATTGAGTAATGGTGCCAATATCAGAGGAAATGAATTTGTTCTTGTCGGCCAGAATAATTCTTATCATGTCAACGGATTTTTTTCTACAACCGCCGTAAATATTTCCAATACAAGTCCAATAAATTCGGGTATAACAGCGAATGGAGGTGTTAGGATGTCTAATAATTTTTATCAATTTAGCTATGTCGCACCTCATACGCTAGCCCATGGCGATGTGATAAGCACAACTATCGATCCTGGAGATGATAATGTCTTTTATATGTGTACAGATGGTGGTTTATTCAAATATGATTTATCGGCAGTATCAAATCAGGCATCTGAATATGCTGGAAATGGTATGAATTCGGCACAATGGTTGGGCATCTCGGCCTCACCTTTTTGTTTTCCTACAGGTCATAGTTATTCAAATAGATTGTATGCCTGTAATTGGGATACTAGAAGCTATAGGTCGCCTGACAATAGTTTTAATTCTATCAGTAATTATTCGTGGCCGACTGGGCTTACGCAGGAATTCGAAGAATTTAATACTGAGAGTCGTTTTGTGGAATCTGATGGTCCTCAAGCTGAACTTGCATTATATACTCAGCTGAATCATGGGGCTAACTTTATTGATGCCAATAGCCTAGCTTCCCAGAATGCCGCTGCGGGAAGTACTATCGACTACTATCCAAATTTATACTCTTATCAACTAAGGTTTGTCGCAAATTCACCGACACGCACCTTTAGTAGACGAGTGCTCAAAAGATGGCAACCGAACAGTCCAGTTACGGAAAGTGTAAGCTTCCCTGCTAATACAGAACAGATGCGTATGGTAAAGCATGAAGGTGTAATTTCAAAATACACGCCCAAAAGAAGTTATTTTTTGTTCCAAAATAATAGAGTTCAATCAAATACGACTTCTGGATACAGCTCGACTGGCATCGATGTGAATAGCCCAGGCGACAGAATTTATAATGTGAGTTCTCCTTTGACTAGAAGTATCAGTACTTTTTTCAGTGCTAATAATTTGATGGAGTTGCCTTTTACACCAAGTAGCACGGAAAGAACAATTGCATTTTCAGTCAATCCACTCAATTCCAATGAGATGGTTTTGGCAACAAATAACAATGTTTACTATACTCAATTTGCCACTCGAAAAACGAATCTGAATTGGGTCAACATTACAAAAAATCTTGTCAATCTTACCAATCAGGACGTGGAGTTTACAGATGTAATATTCTCTTCGCTTTCTCTAAATATGAAGTCAATCACACTAGGAACGACCATGGGCTTATATAGAAGATTGTCAACAATGAATTCAGCCATCAATCCAAATCATAATTGGTGGCGAGAGTCATCGCTTGCATATTCTGATATTAGCGCACTTTGTCAAAGTAGTAATTTGTTTACCTCACAATCAAATCCCGCGAGCACATGGAATGCGAATAGCTATGTTTATAATAAAATCTTTATAAGTACGATTGGAAATGGAATATTCGCTTCTCATTCTTCTGGACGATCGAATCCACAATTCTATTTAGCAGAAAATAAAGCCTTAGGGGCCAAGCTGCATTGGAATGGATTCGTGGAAACAGATATCAGCAAATATGAACTACAGAGAACCACAACACCCGAAAATGCTGAAACTTACAGGACCATCCAGGAATTTGACGCTATTTCCAAAGGCGAGTATGAATATTTAGATGAGGAGGTCATCTCAGATAAAAGATATCACTATAGATTAAAAATTATAGGAGTCGATGGTCTTGATACTTATACCTATGATGTTCACTATGAATATCAGATTCCCAATGAGGTGGTCATGGAGCTGTATCCAAATCCTTCTCATGATATTTTGAACCTTAGTGTTGAAAATTATTCTTTAGGCAAACTAGACATTTATTCTGTTGGAGGAAGAAAAGTCTATTCTGTCATCGAAAAAAGTAGTCAAGCCAAAATTGATGTTTCATCATTTCCTTCCGGTATGTATGTCATTAAGAGCACTCATTTAAACAAATCATTAAACTTTATAAAGAAATAGTCATGAGAATAATAATCACAACAATTATCGTTTCACTTACGGTGTTACTTGGCGCATGTCAGAAAGAAGATGTGGGCATAAAGAAGGAGACCACAGATGTGCGACTTGCAAAAGTGAATCTTCTAGAATTTAAGAAAATGGTCTCTAGCCAAGCTGGTCAATTGAATTTGCACTCTTCAAAAATCTCTAAGATTGAGCAATTGACAAATGAAGGTGTGCCCATCGATATTTTTTGCGTATCATTTGAAAAAGGCGGCTATCAACTTATTTCTGCGGATAAAAGAGCTCCATTTTCACTGGCCTATGTACCAATAGGTGAATTCTCAATTGATGATTCTGAAAAAAATCTCGGGTTTAAATTGTGGATGGGAGAGTTGCAGCAGAATGTGAATAGTTTGAATCAAAAAAATCATCCTTTTTACACAGAGTCCAAAAATGCATGGGATAAGGCATTTTCTTCTCAATTGGGAGTGGAGCCAAAAGGTGTTTTATTACATGATAATGATGAGGCCTTATCTCCGCAAAGGCTATCTATAAATACAACATGGAGTCAAATTTGGGCATACAATGATTCATTGTCTCCCAATTCATGTTCAAGACAAGGGAGTAACGATAATGTACCTGCAGGATGTAATATCGTTGCCTTCGCACAGGTGATGAAGTACCTCCACGAGTCGACGGATTATCTTGAAGCCAATTGGAACTTAATGCCTGCGTCCATAAATAACGCTAGTCCTCACTGGCAGAAAAGACATATTCAACAACTCTATAAGAAGCTGTGGGATTTTTATCCTCCATATATTATCAACTGTAGTGGGACTGGTCACAATGATTATTTGATTTATTCTACTTTTAAACCCATTTATCCAAGTATAAAACAATCTTCATATGACTATGATAAGTTAAAGACTTCAATTGATAATGATTGCCCAGTTATTCTCACAGGACGCCAATCGTATACTTCAACCAATGGTCACACCTGGGTTTGCGAAGGCTACAACAATCTTGGCTCACAAAATGTTGATGGTGATTTAATCGAACTTTATATGAATTGGGGATGGGCAGGAATAGATAATGGATGGTATACAAGTTGGGCTCCAGCAGGACAAAACTGGTCTTTTAATAGCCGCAAAACAATGTTCTATGGATTTCAAGTGAGGAAGTTCCCTCTTAATACGAGGACAGTCGGTTTGCAACATCCGGTGTCGGGAAAATTCACTTCTTCAAACGGATTTGTGAATGCAACAGCATTTAATACCTATTCAAAATTTGAATTTAAACATAATACGGATGGGACTTATAGCATCAAGTCTAGAAATGGAAAATGGGCCTATGTCAATAATGATGGTCTCATCACATTTAATTCGAACTATACCTATTCTTCGAGAACAAAGTTTATCATCACTCGATATCAGAATGATTTATACCGTCTGAAAAGTAAATACAATCGTAAGTATTTAGGCGTCAAGTCGAGTAGTTCTTGGCAGTTGAATAAGAAACTCGAATGTTCTTCATCTGTCGCAAACGATGCGCATAAGTGGACCATAAAAGTTTTTAGCGCATCATCAACAGGAGGGGGATCACAAATGTAATTTACAGACTAAATAGTATTTGCTAGAAAGAGTAAAGAGAAAAGATTTGAAGATGAAAAACGAAACATGAAGGATGAAAGACTCTTAGAGAATAGATAACAAAGAAGAGATAACAAAGAAGAGAGAACAAAGAACAGAGAACAAAAAAGAGAATAATTTCACATTCGCACATTCGCACATTCGCACATTTTCACATTCCCACATTCCCACATTCCCACATTTGCTCATTTACACCCGCCTCCTTTCGCTGCGCTCCAGGAATTCGGGCAAGCATTTGCACATTTTCACATTCCCACATTCCCACATTTTTTCATTTGCACATTCTCTAATTTTTAATTTACACATTTACACATTTACACATTCCCACATTCCTGCCTCCGGCAGACCCACATTTCCTAATCTCCACCGCCCCCATCACCATCATTGAAGTTGGAGTCTCTGGCTTTGGTTTTCTTTTTTTCTTGATAACGGCCTTTACCTTCATTGCCCTTGGCCGGGAATTTGTACTGCAGATTGAAACCTACAAAGCGAGTCTGTCTATTGTAATAATACTCTTGGGTTTGAAAAGGGAAGAGGTCAAAAACAGTCGTTCTTTTTCGCGTATTGAAAATGTCTGATGCGACCAAAGTCAAATTTAGACGACGATCCATAAAAGATTTTTTAAGTGCGAAATCCATAAAGGCAATTGCGTTCGTTCTTCCTTGCGTAATCACCTTTGGTGCAAAATAATTGGCGCTTATTTGCAAATTCATCTCTCTGCCCAAGGCCGTATTATTAATTAATTTGGCAAAACCTCCATATCCACTAAACTCTTCTTCAGACTCCGCCAAACTGCCATTGATTATGTTTCTAAATGCGTTGATATTCAAACTCACATCCCAGCCTTTTTTTATGACAGTTCGATTCGTGATCTCAATACCATAGGTTGTTCCACTCGCGAGATTCCTATTTTGGGAAAATGTGGTCCCATCATCATTGAAGCGTCGGAGGCGTTGAATGAGGTCTTTCGTGAATTGATAATAAAGGCCGACTAAAAAGTTATTCTCTTTGTTATAGACCGTATTATAACTCACTTCAAAGGCATGTATAAATTGAGGTCTTAAATTGGGATTTCCAGTGATGGTATCTAATGGATTGCGAACATTTATAAACGGTAATAATTGAAAAAAGCTCGGTCGCTTAACTCTACGTGTATAATTCAATGTTAGGCTGCTTTCTTTGTCCAATTGCTTCGAAATAAAAGCTGAGGGAAATAGACTTAAATAGTCTATCTGAAAAGAAGTATCCATCTGAACTACATCGCCATCGTATTTGAAGTATTCTCCTCTGAGCCCAGCTTGAAAAGAATAGTCTTTATACTTTGATGAAATAGTAGCATAGGCACCATGCAATTGTTCGTTGAATGAATAATCGTTGATGAGTCTGGTTTCTGTGGTATATTCTTGACCATTTTGAGAAATAATAGGAGCGTTTTCAGATTGGAAAAGTCTGAAGTAGGAGCGCTCTCCAATTTCAAATTTGCCTTCCTTGCCGATGGGATATTCATAATCTATCTGCGCTGTGCCAGTGTAGTTGCCGCCGTCAACGGGATTCTCCTGAAAGAAATAAGATTGCAGTTGCGAAAGAGAATCGTAGACATAGGTTTCAGAAACACTTTCTCGGGTATAAGTTCTTCGGCCGACCGTCCCTTCAATATTCAGCACCTCCTTGGGGCGGTCAAATTTCTTCTGAAATTTCAAATTGGTATTATAGGAAGATGGACGCGCGGTATAAACATTGGACCTGTGTGAGCGTGTTAGTGTTTGATCAAAATTTAATTGCTCATAGAGAAAGGTGTTTTCATCCCCTTTGAAATTTCCCTTAAAAATTGAATTGGTCCACGTCCAAGAAATTTTGTCATTGGGTCTATAGGTCGTCCCAAAATTGACAGAAGTTCTCAAAGGATTCCTTAACTTATTTGCATAGGAACTAAAAGTCTCATCGCTATCATATTCACTACGGTCTACAGTATTTCGTTCCCAATCTTTCCCATAACGTCCACTTGTATTGATGAATACTCCCCAATGTTCATTGTGCTGATAATTGAGGCGAACATTGGCATTGGAACGAAACCAATAACGGGCACCCACGCTCACTGAACCTGTTAGCCCTTTCTTGCGGCTTAATCCCTTCATCACAATATTAATAATTCCACCCGTTCCACTGGCCTCATATTTAGAAGATGGGTTGGTAATTACTTCTATGCTTTCTATGCTTTCAGCTGGAATGGATTGTAGGGCCGTAGCGACATCTCCGAAAACGGCAGAGCGTTTTCCGTCAATCAGCAGTGTGACATCACTCTTGCCTCTAAGACTTACATTGCTTTCTGCATCGACACTGACTCCAGGAACATTTTGTAAGACGTCTTCTAGCATGCCGCCAGCAGATGTTAGGTTGGAGGAAACATTGAAGACTTTTTTGTCAGCTTGAACGTCAATTACTGATTTCTTTCCTAAGACCTGGACTGCCTTGAGCGCGGTACCAGACTTTTTCATCATGATCGAGGTCGCATATCCTATTCCCTTTTTGATGTTCATTTTTGTTTCATAGGCTTTATAGCCCACAGAAGTCGCCTTCAGAAGGTAGTCTCCATAGGGGATGTCTTTGATCATGAATTTTCCATCCTGATCTGTTCGAGCACCCAGAAAGATGGAAGTGTTTCCCACGCTTTTAATCGTAACGGTGACAGCCTCCAACACTTCTTCAGTTTTAGTGTCTTGAACTGTTCCTTGCAAAGTTCCTTGCCCCCGAAGAGCACTGCTAATGAATAGGCAAAATGCAAGTGTTGTTAGAATAGCTTTCAAGGGCGCAAATTTACTGCTGTAGTCTGTCAGAAGCTCAATAATGCCGTTAATTTAGCCTAAAAACTAAATACTTTTCTCTATAAGATATTTGTTGCGGTCGGCGGCCGAACGAGAAATGAGTTCGCCTAGGAAGCCAGCTAAGAAGGATTGTGTGCCAATAATCATTGCAGTCAAGGCAATATAGAAGGATGGACGGTTTGTTATGGCCACAGCGCTGACAATTTTCATTATAATGAGATATACTATAAATGCGAAACCGAGCAAGAACATCAATGTTCCCCATAAGCCAAAGAGGTGCATGGGGCTGCGTCCATATTTTGAAATAAAGAGCACTGTTGAGAGATCTAAAAAACCATGTATGAAGCGCTCCATTCCAAATTTTGATTCGCCATACTTTCTAGCCTGATGTTGCACTTCCTTCTCGCCAATCTCAGTAAATCCTGCCGCTCGAGCAAGCACAGGAATGTAGCGATGCATTTCCCCATAAACTTCAATACTCTTGATTACAGACTTACGGTAAATTTTTAATCCGCAATTCATATCATGCAGCTTGATACCGCTTAATAATCGAGTGGTTCCATTGTAAAGTTTGGAAGGCAAATTTTTAGTGAGGGCATTGTCATATCGCTTCTTTTTCCAACCAGAAACCAAATCATAATTTCCGTCCACTAAAGTCTCAATAAGGGAAGGGATTTCTTCAGGGCTGTCTTGCAGATCAGCATCCATGGTGATAATATAATCTCCTGACGCCATTTTGAAGCCTTCATTGAGCGCAGGGCTTTTGCCGTAATTACGCTGAAACTTAATTCCTCTAAAATGTGGGTGCTTATCATTGATGCCCTCGATGATTTCCCACGAATTATCCTTGCTCCCATCGTCAATGAAGATGACCTCGTAAGAATAGCCATTTTCCTTCATGACTCTCATGATCCATTCGCTGAGTTCCGGAATGGACTCTGCCTCATTTAATAATGGTATGATTATACTAAGATTCACCTTGTGGTATCAATTTTGAAATAATGACGGCGCTTACAAATGATGAGAGCACGCCTGATAGTCCGAACGAAAATACAACACCACCCAATACATTGGTTAAGGAGTTTTCTCCATTTCTGTTGAAAATAAAGTGCATAATTACACTAGCTGTGATTATCAGTACGAGCGCCGCGGCCAATGTCCTGAAACCAATCACGAAGAGATCTAGAATGACTAAACGATTGTTTTTATTATACAAATACTCAGCATAAAGTATGCCGATAAGAATGATGGGAAATTGTAAGAAGAGCAAGGGAGAGTCCGATACTTTTAATTGTATGAGCACCAGCTGAAACGCAATGACAGCAAGACCAGTCATCAGTCCTATTTGAGTATAGCCATGCAACTTCATTTTATAAGCTGTTCTTTTTGTTATTCACTATTCCGACCACCTTCCCAGGAAGTTCTTTGTTCAACCAATAGGAATTGGTCGATTTTGAAAGAATATTACCGCCTTGCAGTTCTGTAAGCCCTTCTGTTGTAAATACGGTAAGGCAGGCTTCTTCTCCTTCTTTTATGCTTTTGTTCTGATTGAGAACGGCTCTTGGCCCATCACCCAATACAGATGCGATTCGTGCGGGCTCTAGGCCAGCTTTGAGGAGTAAATGAAAACTTTCACCAAGGCCTATCATGCCTTTGGATGCATAAGCAAATTCCTTCACCTTGGCATCAAAGTCTTGGGGTATATGATGACTCGAAACAGCATCAATGCTGCCATCAATCAGCCCTTTTAGTAAGGCTTTCTTGTCCTGAGCGGTGCGTAGCGGAGCGTGCAATTTGAGGTTGCTATCGTAAGTCGCGAGGTCTGTATCATCCAAAAGGAGGTGATGTGGACTGACTGAGCAGCTGACCTTAACTCCTTTTTTCTTGGCTTGTTTCACTAATTGCACAGATTTTGCCGTGCTGATTCCACTGAGGTGAAGCCTTGAATTAGAATACTCGCAAAGTTCTATATCTCTTTGAATATGAATGTGTTCTGCAATTGAAGGATTCCCGCTCAGCCCAAGTGAAGTGCTCATTTTCCCCTCATTCATTTGGCTACCTTCTGTCAATGCTTTATTGTCAGGGAGCTGAATAATGGTGCCATCAATCGCTTTAAGATACTCTAGCGCTTTCAACATCAACGTTGGCGATTCTACACTTTTTAGTCCATCGGAGAACGCAATTGCACCACTGCTGCGCATATCATACATTTCCGCAAGCTTTTCACCGCCTAAGCCAGCACTGAGCGCCGCAATGGGGTGTGCAGTGCAGATATGGGATTGGCTCTTGGCAATGATGTATTCTACCTGTGCTTTTGAGTCGGTCACCGGATTAAGGTTGGGAATGAGGCATACATCGGTAAAGCCGCCTTTCTTCGCGCTATTGAGGCCGCTTTCTATATCTTCCTTATGTTCAAAGCCTGGATCGCAGAAGTCTGCGAAGAGATCCATCCATCCCACGGAAATGAATAGTTTCTTGCCTTCGACTGTTTTGTCTGCCTTTTGTTTGATGGAAGCTGCAATGCGCTCAATAGTACCATTCTTAATGAGTATATCGCGCTTCTTTAAATGATGCTTGTTACCTTCTTGGAGAACAGTAACATTTTTAATGAGTAGCTGCATTTCTATTTAAGAAATCTTATCAGTAGAATTTCTATTAATAAGAATATCAGTGCAAAAATAATACATACTTTCCAAAGGGGCGTGCCTTTGTTTAAAGTGTTGAGCGTATTTCCTGCTTGTTCATTAAAATCTAGCCAGGTCGCATTTTTCAATTTACTCAGACCTCTCAGTTCCTTTAGGTTCCAATAATCAAGTTCGCTTTCCGTTCTACTGTAATTTATCCCTGCGCTTAGGCTATCCTTGCTTCCCGGTATATAAAGACTGTAAATCGCTGCCTGCTTGACATTTCCCGTAGGGTCTAGCACTATTTGTTGTCCACTTGCTCGCTGAGCAGGAACAATATCTTGTTGCCCATTCCTCATATGGTAGACGCCTTTATCGCTGCTGGATCGGCTGCTTTTGATGCGCATACTGCGTCCATCACCAATAGAATAGGAGTGTAGGTCGCCCTGGCGGTTGCTGTAGGCCATTTTGTAAATGACGGGAAGGAACCAGTAGGAACTCGGAAAACTAGATGAGGTTTTGTCGGCAGAGGATGCACATAAGTAAAACTTACCAGCGCCCACTGAATAGGAGTTTAGAAAGGCATCGCCATTGGAGAAGGTAAATAGCTTTTGCTGGGCCGTGAGTGATGCTGTACTGATGCGGTGGTGTTTGAAGACATTCGGCAGATCGACATTCTCAGGTACCTTATCAAATATGTCTGCAAAGATGGGGTGGGACTTGGAAAATGAAGTCACATAAGACTTCTCAGTACTGAAGTCTGTGAGGGAAGAACCGCTTAATTTGCCCAACAAGCTATTTATATTTCCCTTCTGAGGACTAGATGGCGCAAAAACCATGAGGCCGCCACCATTTCGTACAAAATTATCTATGGATTCAATTAAGGTTGGGGGGATTGCCGTGCACGAATTTAAAATGACCAGACTGTAGTTGTTGAGCAAGTCGGCATTAAAAGAACTGACATTATTATTGTCGACTTTAAATTGCGCATTGGGTTTGAAAACAGAATTTAGGTAAGCATTTGCATTGCTTTGATTTAGTATGAGCACTGAATAGTTTGATACGACTTTCCCGGCGATATAAAAGGTGTCGTCAAATACCATGGGGTGGTCATTCAAATAAATTTTCATTTTTTGAATGCCTGCTCTTGAAGGTGTAAAGCTTAAAGTATCTGTTTTTTTTGCACGAGCAGGAACTTCTGCATTGACAACGCTCTTGATTTGGCCATTGACTTCTAGCGTCACGGCAGTCTGCCGCGTAGCCTGTCCATGGTTTTGAAGGCGAACTGCTATTTTATTGTTTTGCTGCAAACTAATTCCTCCCGATTCAAGGCGCGCCGTATCTATAGAAATATTACTGGTGCCGTCAGTATCAATTGGGATAAAATATTTTTGGATAGTATCAGATGTATTGGTGGATGAAGGGAAGGCATTCTTTTGGAAATCAGAGATATAGGCAATCAGCGGATTGGAGCCAGGTTCTGTGCTTAATAGTTTGCGTTGCTTCTCCAAGACTACTTTAGCCTTGCGCGGCTTAGCCGATAGCTGCATGCGACTCAGTTCTTCCAAGGCTTCTTTTTGGGTATAGAATCTGCTTTCTTGTGGAGCAAATTCATTGCCTAGAATCTGGAATCGATCGGTCTCCTCGAAAGAGTTCACGATGTCTCTTGCTTTTTCCTTGGCCATTTCTAGAAGAGGGATGGAGTTTTTTTCCAATCCCATGCTGTAAGTATTGTCTATATAAATGCTCACGGCATTGGAACGATCGCTGACCTTTTCGCCATCCTTGGAGAAATAGGGTTGGGCGAAGGCTAGAATGGCAGCAAGTAATGCCAACATACGACTGGCTAGTATGAGAAGTTTTTTGAGTTGAGATCGTCGATTGGTGTCCTCTTTGATTTCCTTGAGGAAACGGATGTCAGGGAAATTGATTTTTTTAAATCTTCGAAAGTTGAAGAGGTGAATAATTACCGGTATGGCAAGAAGCGCTAATGCAATCAAGAAGGCCGGGAAGACAAAATTCACAGCTGCAAATTTAGGTGGAAACTTGTTAGAAGGTCGCTAATTTATTGAGAAGCTCTAAAATAGCCTTGGCTATTATTTTCTTTATATTCGAGTGCTCATGTATAGCTTTTCGCCATTGTTCTATCTAGTTCCTGTGCTTCTCGGCTGTGCGTATTATTCAAATCGTGGCAGTCTCTTGCCTCATTGGGTTTTCCCGACGGCAGCAACTTTAATGGTCAGTTGTGTTCTCCTTCAATACCTAAGATATTGGTCAGTATTCATGATTTGTCTCTTCATTTACCATTTGGTCATTCTTTCCCCAGTTTTTTTACTGAGGAAACATCAGGGGCTAGGATCCCGAGGCTAATTTGTGGCACTCTAGGCGGTCTAGCGCTGATCACATTCTTGGCGGAGATGGAATATTGGGCAATAGCATCGAGTCTCGTACAATTGGAAGCCGTTTTTTTGGTAATTGCTATTATTCTGTTGGCTCGATATCATAAAAAACTCCGTTCTGAATTTAGCTATTTATTCTTACTGATTGGATGTGAAATGCCGAGATTATTTGAAATTAACAGAGCTTCGACACTAATAGACTTTTTTCGCTAATTTGGACTCTAGTAGCTGCTTCAAAAATGGATGACGAAGCATTTGGCTAATCTCTCTTAATCAATTTCCCTCTTTTTAATTCATCACCCATGCGAATTTGATAGAGATAAATTCCTGCAGCTAGACTGCTGAGATTCATTTCTTGCTTATTGGTATTTGGATTGGAATGAAGCAAGACTCGACCGCCTAAATCTGTAATACGAACTTCGTCCATTCTTGATGAACTTTCAAAGACAATATTTCCTTGAGTTGGATTAGGGTAAATAGCAAGAGATTGAATGTCGAGCTCGGTCGTAGAAACGGGAGCAGAGCCACATCCTAAATATGATCTGAAAATTGTCCAATAGGTATTCATTCTGCTGATTTGCCCAGGCGAAAAGAAAGAGCGACAGGCCTTGCGTGAATAGGACATTATATTTTCAGGGTCTGGGGCATAAGGGTCATTATTGCTATCCGTTGCACTTCCCGTATAAACACAAGCTGAACTCACTGTTGCACTTGAAAGAGTAGGGTCGGCTGGCGTATCGCAGAGTTCGTCTCCAGCCGTTGCACAATTGGAGCCATTGACGAGTTCTGCACCTGCGGAACTAGAATGGGTATGGGCAAGAGAAAAGAAATGTCCAATTTCGTGCGCCAAGGTGCTTCCATTGGTGGAACATCCATTATCCATGATTACGCGATTTCTATTTGGATCGCCCATAGGTGCATAGCCACAGATAAAAGTGGTATCGTTCGTACTGTTTACTCGGTAAACTTCGGGTACAAAGTAGACATTCAATACATTGAAGGCATCCGCTGTGTCACACAAAGTTTCATCTGTATACTTAAGGAAGCTGGCATAATTTGAACTTTGTATGTAGTTGATATTGCCGCAATGTTCGAATTTCATACCTGCTGCTTGGTAGTATAGATTCACTAAGGCGAGTTCATTAAAAATTGATGCAGAATCAATTCCTCCAAAGCCATTGTCGTATGAAACGATATGAAATTTTATGGGAACACTGGAGTCCATTTGTGGTTTGGCTTGATGATTTAGGTAGTTGCGCATCTCGGCCCTTAGTTCCACAGAGGGTTCTGTGTCGCATTCAACTCTTTCTTGAGCAGAGGTAGATAAGCCGATGCTCATTAAGATTACAGATAGAAGAGTAAATGTGGTCAACTTCATAGTCCCTAAAGATACGATTGAACTACTTCCCAAACATTCCCGTTTCCAAAATGCCTTCTGAGGTTTTTACTCCTCTATACATCCCCTTACTGTTAAACTCTAAGCAGTGATTCCCTTGGGCGTCCACAGCGATGAGGCCGCCTTCGCCACCAAACTTTTTAAGTTTGTCATGAATAACGGTATTCACTGCATCATTCAAGTTCATGCCTTTATACTCCATGAGGCAACTCACATCATAGGCAACTACGGCGCGCATGAAATATTCACCATGGCCTGTGCAGCTGATGGCGCAAGTATTATTGTTTGCATAAGTGCCTGCACCGAAAATGGGAGAGTCGCCAATGCGTCCAAATCGTTTATTGGTCATGCCACCTGTTGAAGTGCCTGCGGCAACATTGCCGTCTTTGTCGACCGCGACCGCGCCAACCGTCCCAAATTTTTTATCGTAATGCTTTAAGTTGTCTTCTTTGTGATCGAGTTGATAGAAGTCTGTGTCGCGAATCTCGACCCATTGATCGTATCTGTATTTTGAGAAGAAGTAATCATCTGGGGCTTGTGCGATGCCTTCTTGCAAAGCAAAGTCTTTGGCTCCATTTCCACTGAGCATAACATGTCCACTTTTTTCTAAGACTTTACGGGCTAGGGTAATGGGATTTTTAATGTTGCGTACTGCAGTCACCGCGCCAGCTTCTTGATGTTGGCCTTCCATGATGGCTGCATCCATTTCATTCAAACCTTTTTTTGTAAAGACGGCTCCACGTCCTGCATTGAATAAGGGATTGTTTTCTAGCTCGATTATGGCCGCCTCAATCGCATCAACTGCGTGCTTCCCCGATTCGAGCATTTTGTAGCCTTCTTCGAGGGCTTTTTCTAAGGCCGTTGTGTACTCTTTTTCTAATGCATCTGTATGATTCTCTTTCAAGATTGTTCCTGCTCCTCCGTGGATGACTAAACTCAATTTGCCCATGCGGTAAATGTAAATCGGAAATTAGAAAATGTGGGAATGAAAACAATGTGAAAATGTGCAAATGAAAAAAATGTGAGAATGTGGAAATGGAAAAGTTTGTTAGTGTGCTAGTGCCTGCAGGAGGTAGGAATGAAAAAATGTGAGAATGTGTAAATGTGAAAATGATCTATTCTCTTCATATCTTTCATCCTTCGTTTTTCATCCTTCATCTTTATTCTGTTATCTGTTCTTTATTATCTATTCTCTTCACATCTTTCTCTGCGTATTAAATACTAACTACTACTAGAGTTGAATTTACTATGGGAGTTCTGACTAGATGCTCAAGGTCTATTTGGATTTTCTAGGCCTTCTAAGACTTCATCGGATCCGTACATTACTTTATCAAAATCTAGGGTGCTGTCTGCATGAAGGGGTGCTGGAAATTTTAGTCCATTCTGAGTATAAAAAGTATCTCCTTTAAAATGTATTATTACGTCTTCATTTTCGCTGAGATCTTCTTTCCCAAGTATTTGAGATAAGATAAACATGCCCAAGAAAAATCCAATGGCTGTAACTGCCAAGGTGCCCGTCAAACGATGATGTTTGATATATCTTTTGCGATACTGAGCTTTTTGTTGGGGTGGAGGATGATTTTGTGCAGGGGAGGGCGAGCTTGTTGAATTTCTAGACCTGGCAGCTTCTTTGAGTTTGAAGTCGTACCAATTTTTCTTTTCTTCTTCGCCAAGAATATCATAGGCCTTTTGAATTTTAATAAATTCGTCCACCGCCGCGGGATTGTCAGGGTTGCGATCCGGATGCAATTTTTTGACCAACTTGCGGTAGGCATCTTTTACTTCCTCTGTGTCAGCAAATTTTTCAAGACCTAATATTTCATATAAATTGACCAAATTGTATTCGTGCGATATCGGCTAAAATAAGAATAGAATAGATTTCAAGGCTATAATTTGGGGTCTCCGTATGACGCTAGTGATTTTAAGAAAGCGATTAAGTCTTGAATTTATTAGTTGTCCTGATGGATTTCTGTAACATATTGGCCTGAGAATTTCAATGTGCAATTTTTGTAAGTCCAAATTTCCATATTCAAGTCTTCAAATTTCTGCACGTCTATAGGGTCGCCTTTGATTTCTTTTAGTTGGCTTTTGTTCATGCCGACACGAACGCCAGCGATGGGTACATCTTGATACATATCCATTGTACTCCTCAATTCTGGAATTGCTCTTGAATTATTCATATTGAGAGGGTCCATAGAGTAAGTTCCATCTTCATTTATTTCAAGAGGATATTTTTGGCCATTTCTCGTATAAAAACTATCTCCCTGAAAGTAAGTTGAGATCGACTCTGGAATATGTTTTTTTGGTGCAAGAAGATCGCTATTGAATAATCTTATGAAGCCGATAGCTAGTATGAGGACGATTCCGACAGGTCGGAATTTGATCTCTTTTTCTTGGGTCGTTTGGGGTTGGTACGTTTTCCCAGTATAGCTGTCATAATATTCTTGCTGATTATTAGCACTTGTTTGCTGATGGGTATGTATGTTTTGACTCTGTCGTAGGCTAAAGTCGTACCATTCTTTGTTCTCTATATCCCCGAGTATCTCATAGGCATTTTGAACTTCTTTGAATTTTTCTTCCGCAATGGTGTTCCCTGAATTAAGGTCTGGATGGTATTTTTTTGCGAGCAAACGATGAGCTCTTTTTATATCCTCCGGGCTTGCAAAATTTTCAAGACCTAATATTTCATATAAGTTGACCAAATTGTATTCGTGCGATATAGGCTAAAATAAGAAGAGAATAGATTTCAATGCTAAAATTTGTAACCTCCGTGTGTCCGTGCTTATGTTTCTGATAAGATTAAGGGCATTTGTACATTTTTAATCCCCATAATTACTCATCATGCACCTTCAGATCCTTTAATTGAATTTTGAATCTAATTTGCAATTCAAACTCAAGGTTCTGAAAATGTCTCTATAAATATATTATCTTTAGAAGGTGCGCCTATTATCAATTTTGCTACTGATGTCAATCGGCATTCATTGTCAAGGGCAATCTGAACGATTGATTGGGAGTAGTTCTCGCATTTCGATTCAAGGTGGTTCAATTTGGTATAGCGATACAGTGACACTGTCTTATCCTGATTTAATATCGCATGATGGCATTGAGGCATTGTTTGATGAAGATTGTAACATAAGTTTTATAGATAAGACTGATTATAAGCAAGCGCAAGACGGTTCTTGGTCACCAGATTTGAAAGTTAGACGAATGATAGATAAAAGTGGGAAACTCATTTCTCGCCATCTAGATGTGTTTGAGAGAAGCACCTTAAAGTGGAGGAAACACTCTAGGCATCAGCTCCAATGTAAAAGGAATAATTCCGAGGTCGCTCAAAGTTTCTTTTATGTAAATTCAGATGGAAGTGAAACTCTTGATTGGACGCGCCATCTTCTGTATGATGAGAATCAGAATGAGCTGGAGGATAGTGTTGTTTATTTCTCTCCAGAAGGGAATGTTCTTAGAGTGTATGGAAACGTTAGAAGTTGGGAAAATGGAAGGCTAAAAAAGCATAGGAGCTTTGGGATTGGTCATGGAGAGTCCGAATACTTTTATAATTCTAATGGAAGTTTGAAGGAATACTTGCATTCTGCATTAGATGCAAATCTTAATCAAACTGGAATCCAGAGCAGTTGGAAATTCTTTTATGACAGTAAGCGAAATTTGAGGAAGAGAATAAAGTTGTCTAGATCCGATTCTACTGATGCCTGGATCATGCAGGAGCTACTAGAGAATAGTAATCAGTACAATGTTGATGGACAGCTTGTTCTTAAAGATCTTTCAATGGATGGCTTTCATTATGCTCGCGAATTGTACAATTACAGCGCTCTAAATCTCCTTATTGATAGTGTCTATATTGGGCTTGATAGCGCTGGCTCAGAACGCTATAGAACGAAGTCTAGTTTTATTTATGACAATCAAGGACGTTTACTCCAGGAGAATCGATTTAATTTCGATGAGGTCAAAGAACAATATTTTCTAGTCCAAATCCTGTATAAAAAATACAGTGAAGGAGGAAACCTGAGTCAAGTCAGTACATTTCAGCATGATACCTTAACCAATGAAGACGTCTTACAACACGAATCAAATTATTATTGGGAGGCTTATTTGCATGACGAATCTTTTTCGGACTTGCTTGATTTAGTTGTTTTTTCATTCCCGAACCCAGTTCAGGACATCGCTAGTTTTGTGGCCAGGACTCAGGTAGAAGGCCTCGCAAATTTTAAGGTATACAATAATATTGGGCAGCTTCTTTATCAAGAAGAAATGAGCATTTCCAAAGGCTCTAATCATTTTTTTTGGGATGCTAGTGCTCAGCCAACAGGACTTTATTTTGCGGAATTGCAAATTGGCAATCTTAAAAAGACTGTGAAGATTATCAAAAATTAAAAATAAAAAAGGCTAGATGCTAAAAATTTTCTTCGTGCAGCTGAGTTTTCTGCGTGTCTCCGGGGTTCCCTTTGAATTTAGTAAATCGCAGAATACTGATGCTCGGAATACAGAAGAAAGTGCATGACGAAATCAAAGATTCTTTCAATAAATGTCTGTGATTTAATTTCCGGGCCGTTTTCTGGTTCTAAGCTATAGGTCATAAGCTCCTTTTGATTGTCTAGAAGCACCCATTCATTTTTTTTGTTACTGCTGCTTGAAAGTTTATAATGTTTTCCTTCAAATATCAATTGATGAAAACTGTTGCAGTTTTTGTCGTGATAGGTAGACAGGACCACTTGCCCATCCTCGTCAACGAGCTCATAGTTATTTTTCCAAAAACCAACAGCTCTCATGGTATAGTGTTCATCACCTATGCGAATTTTGGCGGCTTTTTCCGATTTCTTGGGCTGTTTTTCAATAGTACCGATGATGTGTCCATTGTCAAGTAAACTAAAAGTTTCTTGTTTTACTTTAAGCCACTTTCTATTTATTTCCTTTTGCATCAAGCATAAAGTTCAAATTGCTATGTTAAGGGAATATTAACTAAATAATAAGCCTATATGAAGTTTGGAATTCCCCTCTTGCTGCTTATAATGAACGATTAAGCCCTTCTAAAAAATAGGGGGGCTGCCAATTTTAGATGTGAACAAAAGCTTTTGGAGTATTATTTAAGCTGATTGGCTTGCACGCTTTTATAACGTCTTCCAGGTCTCAAATAGCGAATGCCTTTTCTGGTATAAAAGCGCGGTAAAACATCAGTCCGAGAGTCATCAACAATCTGAAAATGTAGATGCGGAAAAGCAGAGTATCCTGTATTGCCAGAATACCCTATGGTCTGACCTGCAACTACCTCGTCGCCTACTTTTACAGTAACTCCATCATAGGATAGGTGCCAATAATAAGCTCGACTGCCATCATCGTGTTTGATGACCACATGATTGCCATCATTATAATACTTGGCTCTGAGTCCACCTACCTTGCTGTCTTTCTTGGTGCGAATCACTTTGCCGGATCGAGCTGCCGAGATTACTGTGCCTTTTTTCATTTTAAAGTCAAAAGAGATTTCATTTTTATGACTCATTCTGCCATTTGCACCCTGCACAAAAAGAGGTTTTTTGTCTAGTTCGTATGGGAGTCTATAAACGAAACTTGTGTCCTGTATCACTCGCCCCGTTTTCAAATCCTTTATCTCTCGATTATCTAATTGAGCAATTGCCGAATGGCAGAGTATTATCAAAAACAAGATTATACATCCATTTTTCATTTCCATCTAAAGTAAATAGTGAACGGTGATTTGAAGTCAAAAATATGCTAAATGTATAAGCAGTGGGTCATAGTACTTTAAGGTTATCTGTGATAATATTTTCATCAAGTCGAGAAAGGAATTTGCGTATTTACTCATCCTTCGTCTAAGTTAGCTCCGTGTCTCTGTGTTAAGGTTATGAGCTATCCACTAATGCATTTGCACCCGCCTCCCTCGTGCTACGCTTCAGGAATTCGGGCAAGCATTTACACATTTGCACATTTACACATTTTTTCTCCGTGCACCTCAGTGTCCTCCGTGTCTCCGTGGTGATGTTCTCCAATGAAAAACCCCTAGACGTCTCTAAGGGTTTATGCGCATACGGACAATATTCAAACGTTTGAAGGCTTGAACTTGCAATTGTTCGCTTCAGTAACAAATTTAGATTTATTCTAATTGAATCAAGATTTTTGCATCTTATACTTTTGTAGTTTCCAATCGCTACACAAGAGTGCCACCTTATTTGATCTTTTCAAGCTCTGATTTATAAGTTTCGCGACTTTCTTTATCTGGATTGTTTCGCATTGCATCGAATGCTTTAATTAGATTCGGATGATTGCGGTATTTTAAATCATGAAGTGCATTGATGGGCAATATGTGTAGTCCCCAGAGGATACAAAGAATTACTACTGATCGATTGAGGATTCTTTTGTAGAAAGGCTTTTTTGGTTCTCAAAAACATGAAGAGTGAGACGGCGATGGTGAAGACAAATGAGTAAAGGCCTATAGCCGTAAGTGTGGCGGCAATTTTCCATGTTTGAATTTTTGCAATAAATGCAATGCAGGCAATAGAATGGGAGATGCTCGTAGTAAAAGCAAGTTCAATGGGAAATTTTTTGCTTGCGATGAGATACCTCTTTTTTAGCTGTTTGCTTATAGAATGATTCTTAATATTGGCTAGCCAACTCAAGTTATTGTCGTATTCTTTATTAAAATGTAGTGCAATTCCAAACATGGCGTAAAAGAATGCCAATGAAATTGTAGAAGCAGTCAGCAATGGGCCGAGTTCTAGACTTGCGAAACTTAGATGGAGAATGACTGTGATTATCGTTAAGCTGACTAAGGAGATTTCAATTTTTTTTATCATAATTAGTGATTTTCTAATTTTCCCATTCCTTCATTTCCAATTTGCACATTTACACATTTTTTCTTCGTGCACCTAAGTGCCCTCCGTGTCTCCGTGGTTCTTTTTAGCTAAGCACTAAGGCATTTGCACCCGCCTCCCTCGCGCTACGCTTCTGGAATTCGGGCAAGCACTAACACCCGCCTCCTGTCACTACGCTTCAGGAATTCGGGCAAGTATTTTTAATTTTCATATTTTTAATTCTGTCATTCCTACCTTCGGTAGGCAGGCCCACATTCCTATTCAACCAAATCAAAATCCAACTGACGTTTCGATAAATTAGCACCAGCCACTCGAATCTTTACCGCTTGACCCATTTGAAACTTGCGCTTGCTAGTTTTTCCAACTAAGGCATAATTGTTTTCATCGTGCACGAATTCTTCCATCTCCGCCATTTCCCTCATGGACACCAAACCTTCGCACATATGTTCAGTAGTCTGCGCCCAAAAGCCAAAGGAGGCTACTCCTGAAATGACGGCATCAAATTCTTCGCCTATATAGTCGCGCATAAACTGCACTTGCTTATACTTATTTGACGAGCGTTCGGCATTCATCGCTTTGCGCTCTTGAGACGAACAATGGTTCATCACGCTTTCAGCTTTTTTCTTTTTGGTAAATATTTGTTCCGTCCCGGTCTCGATATTGTGTAAGACTCTATGCGCAATTACATCAGGGTAACGTCGGATAGGGGAGGTGAAGTGGGAATAGAACTCAAAGCCCAATCCGTAGTGCCCAATATTATCAATTGAATAAACGGCCTTGGCCATGGTGCGAATTCCCAAACTATGCAAGATGTGATGTTCTGGAACCTTCGAACTTTCTTCGATCATTTTATTGAAGGATGCGGCAATGGTGTTCTTGTCATGCAAGTTGAATTTGTAGCCAAATTTTGCCGCAAATTTCACAAAAGGCAAAAGGCGCTCCATATCTGGCGAGTCATGAATTCGGTAAGGGAAGTCAATCTTCGTGCCTTCTTGAGCAAGTTGTTCAATGTGTTCAGAAACGGTGCGGTTTGCCAACAACATCATTTCCTCAACCAACTGATGGGAGTCTTGCGATCTCTTGACAACTACTTCTGTTGGATTGCCATCTGCATCTAGTCTAAAGCGCACTTCTTCACTCATGAAATTAATAGCACCCATATCAAAGCGTTTCTTTCTATGGTGTTTGGAAATTTTATCCATCAAAACCACTTGCTCTTTATGCTCATGGTCTCCACCTTCCAAAATAGCCTGCACGTCTTCATAAGTAAATCGGTGATTCGAGTGGGTGATTGTTTTCCCAATCCAATAACTTTCAATCTCAAACGATTTGTTCAGCTCGAATACACAGGACATGGTAAACTTATCTTCATGTGGTCTGAGTGAACAAAGTTCATTTGATATTTTTTCGGGCAGCATGGGCAAAACGCGATCTGGTAAATAAACCGAAGTCGCTCGTTTGTATGCTTCCTTATCTAAGGCTGTTCCTGGCTGCACATAGTGTGAAACGTCTGCAATATGCACACCGATTTCAATATTACCGCCATCTAATTCTCTATAACTAATGGCATCATCAAAGTCTTTGGCATCATGCGGGTCAATGGTGATGGTAAATACCTCGCGCATATCACGTCTGGCTTTTTCATCATCCTTGGTGATTTTAAATTCCATCGCATTGCACTCTTTCATCACATTTTTAGGAAATTCTAAAGAGAAACCTTCCTCTAATAAAATTTCTTTCATCGCCACATCATGTTCGTCCAAATCGTCCAATACTTCTAGTATTTTCCCATTCGGATTCTTCTTGCCATGTTCCCATTCTAGTATTTCGATCAATACTCTAGAGCCATTCTTCAAATCTTTTGGAATGTTAGGTATGAAAATGTCAGTGTGGTAGTTTGGGCTATTCGGTACGCAAAAAGCGTATTCTTTACTGAGTTGCACTGTGCCAATAAGCTGAGTGCTTCCTCTCTGGGATACACGGATTACTTTTCCTCTCGGTTTCCTTTTTCCTTTGCTCTGTGTGATGACTACCTCGACCGTGTCGCCATGAAGGGCTAAGCCGCTTTCATTTTTTGGAATTCTTATATCAACCGTCATTCCGGGAACCATGACATATCCCACACCATGCGGGGTCATTTCGAGTTCTCCTATTACGGAAGGTGAGTAGTGATTGCTTGTTTTTTTTCCAGGCTTCTTATTCGAGGCCTTCTTCTTTCTGTTCTTGTTCTTTCGTCCCATCGGGTTCTAATTCATTTATTGTTGGGTAGTAGCTCATGACATAGTCATTTATCTTTTGGTCAAAGTCTAGACCTTGGTCAAATAGAAATGAAATACGCACAGGCAATACGCCAATGTTTAAGTTGTATTCTTCTAATTTTTCTTTCAGGAGAATGAGTCGGGTGGCATCTTTTTCTGTTGTAACAATGCACTTGTTTTCCGTCTCTATATTAGCAAAGGTATCTCTTATTTCTTTTAAATCGTCAAAATTAAAATAATGGTGGTCTCTATAGGAGAGCATATGTACCCCTTTGGCTCGTGACTCTAATTCTGCTTTCATAGGTTCTGGATTTGCAATTGCGGTGACCATTAATACAAAAGTGTCTTTGTTTATACCGTGAATATTTTCATTTAGAAAGTAAATGTCATCATAGGTCAAGGTGCTGAAATACACCTCCTGTTCAGCATTCAGCTCTTTTCTAATTTCTTCTGCTTCTTTAATTGAAAGTTCATGCGGACATTTAGTGACGATGATATAGTCTGCTCTTTCGGCTGCTTTGCGTCCTTCTCGCAGTCTGCCGAAAGGCAAAATGTAGTCTTTGGTATAGCGATGCGAATAGTCTGTTAGCAAGATGTTTTTACCGGCACGAATAGATCGATGTTGAAATGCATCGTCCAAAAGAATGCATTCTAAGAAGGGGGCTCTCTGTAAAAGTTCGGGTACAGCAGTTGTGCGTTCTTCCGCAACGGCAACCACAACATGATTAAATTTTCGTCTGAATTGCATGGGCTCATCGCCGATATCCTTTGATGTGCTGAGGTCGTCCGCAATTCGGAATCCTCTGCTGTGTCTTTTATAGCCTCTGCTCAGGGTGGCGGTATGAAATTTATTTCCCAGCAGCCGTATTAAATATTCAATATGCGGACTTTTTCCAGTACCCCCAACACTTAAATTTCCAACATTTATGACTGGAATGGCATTGAATTCTAAGGAGGAGAGTACGCCAATATCGTAGAGTTTGTTGCGCAAAAAAATGATAAATCCGTACAATAAGGAGAACGGCAGTAGGAGATACTTTAACAAGAACTGCAGTGTTTCCTTCATACTTTTCATTCAAACTTATAAAACAAACTATATTTACAGCTAAATACTTTTAAACACAATGCTGACCATTGTAGAACCACTTCTCGAAATTCTAAAATATACCATCCCCGCTGTCGTTGTTTTGATCGCCACTTATCTCATTGTCAATAAGTTTTTGACCAATGATACGGAACGAAAACAAATGGCTTTGTTTGGTGAACAAACAACTGAAAAGTTCAAAATGCGCTTAGGGGCCTATGAGCGCCTAGCGATGTATTGCGAACGAATTCACCCGAATGCTTTGATTCAAAGAACTTATATGAAAGGAGCGAGTGCTCAAGACATGCAATTGGCTATGATTCGAGCGATTAGAGAAGAGTTTGAGCACAATTTGTCACAGCAGCTTTATGTGAGTAATGAGGTGTGGCAGGCTGTGAAAAGCGCTAAAGAGCAAGAGATTTCTATGGTAAATCAAATTGGTTCGAGCATGGAAATGGGTGCCCCCGCAAAAGATTTTATTCAAAAAGTATCTGAGTTTGCCTTAGATGATGCTACGCAAGTACCTGCAGATATTGCTTTAGAAATTATCAAGGGAGAGGCAAAAATGGTATTAGTGAGTTAGGTATGGATATACATTCTAAAGAACATTTCTTTTTTATTGGAGTAGGAGGAGCAGGCATGAGTGCTATTGCTCAATACCTTTCTGGAATTGGAAAAAAAGTAAGCGGAAGCGATCGCTTATTTACGAATCCCGAAAATGACTACATTAAGGAGCAGCTAGAAGCCGAAGGCATTAAATGCTTTGTGCAAGATGGTAGTGGAATTACTGAAGAAACCCAAGTCATTGTGGCATCAACAGCTATTGAGGATACTAATGTAGAAATTAAGAAAGCTAATGATTTGGGCATCGACCGCATGGTGCGTTCTGAAATCTTGGCTGCTATTTCCAAGACAAAACAAACGGTCGCTTTAGCTGGAACATCCGGCAAGAGTACGACAACAGCCATTCTATTTCATATTTTATATGAGTGTGGAGTAAGCCCGAGCATGATGACGGGTGCTGGGATCGTTTCATTAATAGAACAAGGAAAAATTGGGAATGCATTCGTTGGCGAAAGTGATTATCTATTGATTGAAGCTGATGAGAGTGATGGTTCCTTGGTCAAGTATGCACCACATATCGGAGTGCTCTTGAATATGGATAAGGACCATAAGGAGTTCGATGAATTAAGAGTTATTTTCAACACCTTTAAAGCCAATACAAGAGATCATTTTATAGTCAACCATTCGGGCGGTTCGGTCAAAGAGTTTTCTGCTGGTCATTCTCATGATTTTGGTGAAGGCACCGATTGGGATGGAAAGGATTATAAGCAAGAAGGATTTTCTATCTCATTCAAGTTTAAAGGGATAGATGTAAAAATGCCAACCATTGGTCGGCATAATATGGAAAATGCCTTAGCTTGTTTAGTGGTGGCCGATTTAATTGGTGTGGATTTAGAAAAGGCCTGTGCAGCATTGGCAACCTACCCTGGAATTTATAGACGACATCAATTGTTAGGAGAAAAGAATGGGGTCATCGTGATCGATGACTATGCACACAATCCAGCAAAAATTGCCGCGAGCATACGCGCTGCCCAGGATGTTGGCAAAAAAGTATTGGCATGGTTTCAGCCGCATGGCTTTACGCCGACCAGATTTATTCGGAAAGAATTGGTCGAAGAGGTGAGTGCTTGTTTGCGCCCAGAAGACGAAATGTGGATGAGCGAAATTTATTATGCTGGTGGCACGACCACTAAGGATATATCTGCCAACGATTTAATTCAAGACTTACTTGCTAAAGGCAGCAAAGCGCGCTTTGTGGAAGATCGTGACGACTTGCTCGAGGCCCTCCGCCCTGAGCTCGATGAAGGGACTGTTATTGTTTTGATGGGTGCAAGAGATCCAAGTTTGGAAAAATTTGGGAAGGATTTGTTTGAGAATCTTTGATTTGAATTTGGCTATTGACCAATCGCTTTTTGCTCGGAGATGATAAGCTTCTCTTTATTCCGAGATCATTCTTTTCTTAGTTGTTCCATTTGTTCTCTCGAACGAACAGCACCTTTAATTTTCAAATAGATATTTCCACCATATTCTCCCTCCCTCAATGCATTAGTCTTCACAGAAATCGTTTTGTTGAAATGGCCACGTCTGTCCTTAGTCAAATATCCCACTACAATCTTGCCAGATTTCCCGGGCATTATCGGCTCTTTAGGCCAATGTTTTGGATAGGCTCCACCACCTGATGACCTGACCGACATAATAACAAGATCTTTGTTGCCAATATTTTTGAAAGGGAATTCGAAACTTAATGGCGGACCTTGCATCACATCGCCAGTATCAATTTGAACTCTCTCGAACTTTATTTTGGCAGATTCTTGAATTTCACCTTCAAACCGCAGTGCCACTCTTTGCTCCAAACCATTGCTGAATTTAAAAATTAAGGTGGTGCTTTCAGAAAATTTGCCTTTCTTATTCCAGGTATCCCAAAAAAGACGAAGTCGATAGCTTTCTCTACCTCTTAAAGTATCTAGGTCAGCCGCACTACTTAGACTCATTGGATTGCCTGCTTCGAAAATCTTATTGCTGGAGAGTATGCTGTCGATAATCAATGTACTTTTCCAACTTTGGAAAAACTTCAGTTCAATTTTTGAGTCACTAGCTTGATAAAGCTCCAAAGCTTTCATTGCTTTCTCTTTGAAAATTATTGGATTCTTATTTTGTCCAAATGTCTGGATATAAAAGGCAAAACTGACGATGAATAGTAAAACGATTCCCTTCATCTTTCTAAGATATTAGAATAATAATGTCAGGCTGAATCTTTTAGGCAGAATCACTCTTTGTTAAAAATGAAATGTGAATACTAGATGTCCCTATTCACATAAGATTCGTCGGATTGGAGGAGGATGAACTCTTTCCCTATTTGACTGCCGACCTTTCCTACTTTATTGAATGTTTATAATGCTACTTCCGCTTTTCTTTTTGCCTTGGGCTCGAAATAGATAATTAGCTGATGGCACTTCTTTTAATTCAATATGATTTTTTCCAATCTTGCCACGCCCTTCGAATACGAGTATCCCGAACTAGAAATAGGGCGACTATGATGTGCTGTATGAAAGTATGACGCTAAAAAACATCTAGATTAGCAATGACGGCGAGTTCCTATGAGAACTCTTGATGAGGTCTAGACTAAAGATATTGTATCGTTGTAAAAGCTAGGCTTTAACTTTGTCGCTTCACTATGGCAGACAAAAATGTACAGACCACTTCAGGTATTGAATTAGATAAAGTCTACTTTAAGAAAGAATACGCATTGGAAGCCCCTGGGGAATTCCCCTTCACGAGAGGTGTGCATGCGGGTATGTATAGAGATCGTCTCTGGACGATGAGGCAATATGCAGGATTTTCTACAGCTGAAGAATCAAATAAGCGGTATCACTTTTTGCTCAGCCAAGGAGTCAGTGGTTTGAGTGTTGCCTTTGATTTGCCCACACAAATTGGTTATGATTCTGACGACCCTATGGCCAATGGGGAAGTGGGCAAGGTGGGTGTCGCCATTGATTCCTTAGAGGATATGGAAGAGCTATTCGATGGAATAAATCCTGAAGAAGTGAGTACATCCATGACGATTAATTCCACTGGATTCATTTTGCTTGCATTGTATATAGCGCTTGCCAAAAAGAAAGGTGCTGATATTTCTAAAATTCGAGGCACTATTCAAAACGATATTTTAAAAGAATATGCTGCAAGGGGAACTTATATCTATCCACCTAAAGCCAGCATGCGCATCATCACTGATATTTTTGAATATTGCAGCAAGAATGTTCCTGCGTGGAATACCATTTCTATTTCAGGTTATCACATAAGAGAAGCGGGAGCTAATGCCGTACAAGAATTGGCATTTACACTCAGCAATGGAAAAGCCTATGTGCAAGCTGCCCTAGAAAAAGGATTGGACATCAATGTCTTTGCTAAGAGGCTTTCATTTTTCTTCAATGCGCACAATCATCTTTTTGAGGAGGTTGCTAAGTTTAGAGCAGCTCGACGCATCTGGGCTAAGATGACAAAAGATTTAGGTGCGACGGATATCAAAGCACAGAAATTACGTTTCCATACACAGACCGGTGGGAGCACCCTTACTGCGCAACAGCCCATGAATAATATAGTGCGAGTGGCTATTCAAACTTTGGCAGCGACTATGGGTGGTACGCAGAGCTTACACACCAATGGCTTTGATGAGGCTTTGAGTCTGCCTACAGAAGCAGCGGCAAAAACTGCTTTGCGCACGCAACAGGTAGTGGCTTTTGAAAGCGGAGTAGCAGATACGGTCGACCCACTTGCGGGTTCATATTTTGTAGAAGAGCTCACCAATAAATTGGAAGAGGAAGCTTGGGCCTTGATTGAGAAAATTGATGTGATGGGTGGGAGTGTAGCGGCCATTGAAGAAGGATTTATTCAAAATGAAATTTCCTCTTCGGCTTATCAGTATCAAAAGGATATTGATTCGGGAAAGAAAGTTATCGTTGGAGTAAATAAATACCAGGAATCTGTAGACACAGAAATTCCCATTATGAAAATTGACGATGCCATTCAGCAGGTTCAAATTAAAAAGTTGAATGCACTAAAGGCTAAGCGTGATAATGCCAAAGTAGAGGCTTTATTAAATCAGTTGAAAGAGCGTGCACAGGGCTCGGAAAATTTAATGCCTTTAGTTGTCGAATGCGTAGAGAACTATTGCACTCTAGGTGAAATTGCGCACAGTTTACGAGAGATTTGGGGCGAGTATAAAGCTTAGGAGCTACGCTTATTCGATTAGAGAAAAAGAGATGGGTAGTGAGTATTCGGTATAGACTTTTTCTCCATCGATTTCTTTTGCTTCCCATTTAGGCATATTTAAAATCACTCGTCTAGCCTCTTCCATAAAGACTTCGCTTCGGGCGTTAGAAAAGGTCAAATTGCATAGGCTTCCATCCGGACAAATCGTGAAATCTGCAAAGAAATATTCCTCCATTCTTTTGTCAACGGCTGCTCTCGGGTACTTGATGTTGAGTGAAAGAAATTTGTTTAAGCTGTCAAGTCCATTTGGGAATTGGGCTTCCTTTTCAATTTTAGTATATCTAATTTTCTTCCCTTTAGAGTTGAAGCATTTATTTGTTGAAGTTCTATAATTTTCATGACAATGAACTTGTCCATTTTTATAATAACTTAAAACAGAATCCAATTGACTCATCATAGAATCCTTGGTTGAGACGGAGTAAAATTTCTTGACCCTGAGTTCGCCTGATTCATAGAATCGCTCATGAGTTTTTCGAATGAGATAGTCCATGCTGTCTATACGTGGCTTGTCAAAAAAAATGGATTCTCTAATCTGTTGATGAATTTCATTGATTTCAACTTCATGCAAAGTAGAGTCTGGCATTTTGAAATATTTTGAAACCTGCAAGTCGTTCGTCTGATAGAGGACTAAGGCGATGTCTGCACTATCCCGAGAGCTTAAATTATCGAATTGGTCTCTATAATTTCTGAGCGTGTCTTTTTCTTGCGCAAAGAGAAATATAGGCAGTAGGGAAGTGGATAGAATGAGGATGAACTTTTTCATCATAAGAGTCAAATGTACGATTCTAAATAGAGTAATAATTTTCAATCAATTGAATTACATTTAAGGAAATGTCTGAATTATGAAAAGAGTCTTGAGCATTTTAATCATTTGTTTGATCACAGGAAATCTTTCTGCTCAGCAAAATCAGCGCATAGAGAACCCATCGGTATCACAAGGCGTCTTGGTAAAAGTCACCGAAGCTCTTTCTGCTTTTACGCCAGATCCCTCTTGGATAGATGAGAAGGTAAGGGATGAGAATGGACTCATAAAAGGGCGATTGAATTTTGAAAATCGCGCGCACAATAGAAGCATGAATCCCAATGCTCAACCCAAAGGTGAAGATCCTATTAGGCAGTTAGATGTGCCTACAAAAAAGACAAGAAATATTGCTACCATTCAAAATTATGATGGCCTTGGTTTTACCAATGTTTCGCCAGCAGATCCAAGTATTTGTGTTGGACCCAATCATGTAATTCAAATGATTAATGCGGGTTCAGGTGCAAGATTTATAATTTACGACAAAAACGGAACGACTGTTCAAGCGTCTCAATATATGGATGCGATTAGTGGAATTAGTGGTGCTGGTGATCCTATCGCCATGTACGATCAATTTGCCAATAGGTATGTCATCACCGAGTTTGGCAACAATGGAAATCGCTTGATTATGATGGTGTCTCAAACAAGCAATCCAACAGGCAGTTGGTATGTTTATCAATTCAATACACCCCAATTCCCTGACTATCCAAAATTTGGAATTTGGCCTGATGCATTCGTTTGCACAACCAATGAAAGTAATAATAAAGTGTATGCTATGGATAGAATAGCAATGCTGGCGGGGAGTCCAACAACGACATTAATTTCATTTAGTATTCCAAATAGTCCGTCAGTAGGTTTTCAAGCGGCGACTCCTGTTAATTTAGTGGGAACAAATTTGCCACCTGCTGGCACTGAACCTATTGTTATGAGAATGACGGATGATGCCTGGGGAAATAATTTGAACGACGAATTGCAACTATGGTATTTGGATCTCGATTTTAATAATCCTGCGAGTTCGACTTTGACGCAACAAACGAGTTTGCCTACGGCAGCCTTCTCATCTCATTTATGCGGATATACGACATTCAATTGTATTGATCAACCGAATACGAATCAAGGACTTGACCCATTGCGTGAAGTGCTTATGAACAGAATTTATTTGCGGTCTTTTCCTACGCATCAGTCCATGGTTTTAGCACATGCCGTAGATGCAAGTGGCAATGATGATGCAGGCGTCCGATGGTATGAGTTAAGACGCTTTGGTTTAGGAGCTTGGTCTATCTACCAGCAAGGAACTTATGCGCCAGATAATGTAAGTCGTTGGATGCCCACAATAAGTATGGATCAATTTGGCAATATAGGGATGATGTACAATACGAGCAGTAATTCTGTTTTCCCATCCTTGCGCTTGACAGGCCGCTTGAATGGAGATCCTCTTGGGCAAATGACGCAGACTGAACAAGTTGTCATTGCGGGCTCAGCAAGTCATACGAACAGCCGTTGGGGAGATTATAATGATATGGGCATTTGTCCAAATGACGATGCAACTTTTTGGGCGACTGGAATGTATAAGCCGAGTTCAAATGGATGGGATACTAGAATTGCCTCTTTTAATTTTATCAATGCGACATTGCAAATAAGTCAACTAGATTTTGAGGCTTATGAAGAAGAATCCATCCGATTAGAGTGGAAGGCTCAAGAAGAAGAAAATATGCAGGTCTATCATTTAGAGCGAAGCACTACCGCAGATTTTACAGGGGCAGAAATTGTCCATTCGGTAATGGCGAAGAATCTAGAGGAGGCCGATTACAAATTTGTAGATGAGAATTTGCCGATGGTGAGAAATCTATACTATCGTCTAAAATATTATAATCAAAGTGGGAGTTTCAAATACTCTAAAGTGAAAAGTATTTTTAGAGGTTCAGAAACTGTGGCTGAACTTTATCCCAATCCAGTGTTGAAGGACGAATTTTATATCAGATTGAATGATAATTTGAGATTAGAAAATGTTGAGATTAGGGTGTGGAGTAGTTGCGGTGAAAATCTTTCTACTAGAAGAGCGTCTTCCTATGTAGAGAGTTTTCAAACTGAGGGATGGGGCCCAGGTTTATTTGTTGTTCAACTTTTGGAAAACGGACAGCTTAGAAGCACACAAAAAGTGATGGTTTATTAAATGTATATATTACAATCCGACTTGAATTTTCCTCCGGTCGAATATGCCGATGAAGAGGGATTGCTTTGTATCGGAGGCGACTTGAGTCCTCAAAGATTACAAAAAGCTTATTCCTCAGGAATTTTTCCTTGGTATGAAATCGATGGTATAATATTTTGGTTTAGTCCAAATCCGCGATGCATCCTTTATCCCGATAGTATAAAAGTCAGTAAAAGCATGAAGCAATTCATGCGAAAAGAAAAATTTTCTGTTTCATTCAATCAGCAATTCAAGGAGGTGATTGACTTATGTGGTCAAGTGATTCGAAAAGATCAAGAATCGACTTGGATTTCCCCTTACTTCAAAATGGCCTATGAGCATCTCTTTAAAATTGGCATGGCACAAAGTGTAGAAGTGTGGAATGAAAAGAATGAACTTGTAGGGGGGCTATATGGTACCGATATTGGTAATGGTATCTTTTGTGGAGAAAGCATGTTCAGTCTGGAAAGCAATGCGTCAAAATTTGCCTTGATAAAATTGGCGGAGAAGTTAGCAGGAGAGAAGTATCAGTTTATTGATTGTCAGATTATGAATCCACATTTGGCGAGTCTAGGTGCAGTGGATGTGGATAGGTCAGACTTTATCAAGTTCTTGGAAAACTGTTAAATAGTTTTGTGATGCACCAAGGGATATTAGTTCGCAACCTTCTTAACTTCGTGTAAATGAATGAAGCCCCAATAGCTCCTTTTCAATGTAGTTACACTCCATAGGTGCCTGACTTATTACTTGGCTTGAAGTGCACCTTAGCTATAAGCACTTATCAGGCGGGGAAAATTATATTTTTGTCGCCAAAGGATACTGATTCATTAATACAATTACCAAGAACCTTTGCGAAGCCGATGGGCATTACCGAAGACGTTGAGGGAGACCGATTGGCAATAGCTTGTAAGGATGAAATATTAGTGCTTGCAAACTCTACAGAACTAGCCGAATATTATCCGCCTTCTCCCAATAAATACGACGCATTATATATGCCTCGAACAACTCATCATACATCCGGTTTGGATGTTCATGATGTTCGATTTGGTCAAGGAGGAAAAATTTATGCCGTGAATACTCTATTCTCCTGCATCATGCAAGTAGATGACAAATTTAATTTTGTGCCTTATTGGATGCCGCCTCAAATTGATGCCCTTGTCTCAGAAGATAGATGTCATTTAAATGGCATGGTCATGGTCAACGGCTTGCCACGATATGCGACGGCTTTTAATGAGGGAAATGCACATGCAAGTTGGCGTGAAACGCTCACCACATCAGGTGTTGTTTGGGACATAGAAAAAAATGAAGTCATTGCAAGTGGTTTGGGGATGCCACACTCTCCAAGAATATTTGGCGAGCATTTATACGTATTAGAATCTGCTAAAGGTTGTTTAACTCGAATTGATCTTGCCAGTGGTGCTCAAGAAAAAGTTGTTGAATACGAAGGCTTTCTAAGAGGGATGAGTTTGCATAAAGATTACTTATTTATAGGCCTTTCAAAATTGCGTAAAAATTCGTCCACATTTGGGAAGCTTCCCTTCGCGGAAAAAGCGAATGAAGCGGGCATATTGATTTATCATTTACCTACAGCAAGTTTTGCTGGGAAGATCACTTATAATACTTCAGTAGATGAGATCTATGATGTCCACGTCTTGGCAGATAAGATGCGACCGAATATATTAAATACACTAAAAGAAGATTATAAATTAGGTCTTATGACGCCCAATGCAACCTATTGGGGGAAAAAAGCAGAAAATGATATTAAACCTCAACAAAAAATATAGGTCGATAAAAATTATACAAATATGAAACGCACAGCATACGCAAGTAAGAAAAGACAACTTAAGAATTTGACATCAAATCTTGAGGAACTACTCAACAGAGGAATTTTGAAGAATGATGGACGTGTCCAAGTTCTGCTCAGTAAAATTAAACGCTTGTTCGAGCAACTTAAGTCCGTTGTGCCTTCTTTCGAATTGCGAAAGCTTGCGGGAGCAGCCTTGCTTCTTCTTGGACTGACAGCGAGCACTTCAATTCATGCGCAGAACTTTTCACCTCCAGTTGCGAATCCTTTTGGACTAACAAATGCCTTTCAATACGCATTTACAGAACTCCAAGACATGGATAATGATGGAGACTTTGATTTGATTGTGGGAGAGTACTATGGCGCTACAAAATATTATGAAAATGGCGGTACTGCTACAGCTCCAGCTTTTCTTCCACCCGTTCAAGATCCTTGGGGCCTAGATTCTTTATATTATGTAGCATTGCCTACTTCTGCAGATTTAGATGGGGATGGAGATAATGACTTAATGTTTGGAGATGGTTCCGGAGATTTAATTTACTATGAAAATACAGGTACAGCTTCTGTGCCAAACTTCACAAATGCTCCGATTCTGAATCCATTTGGCTCCACAGCCGTCGCGGGAGGTTATTTTGCAGCACCATCATTTGTGGATATGGACAATGATGGCGATTTTGATTTAATTGTTGGTGATGGAGTGTATTCATATTCAAGTTATTCTTATTCAATGGATTTCCTTTATTATAAAAACAGTGGGACTGCCACGGCGCCTGCATTTGATCCGCCAGTGGCGAATCCATTCGGGATGATCGCAGCGAATAATTTTGCGTTTCCAAAAATGATGGATATAGATAGCGATGGTGATTTTGATTTAGTTTACGGAGAATATAATGGAGATATAGGTTTCCAAGAGAATACGGGAACAGCAGCTGCTCCGGCTTTTGGTACGCCAATGACCAATCCATTCAATTTGATTGCGCTTCCAGATTTTTCTTCTCCAGCAGGAGCAGATTTAGACAATGATGGCGATTTAGATTTAATGGTAGGGCAGTACTACTATAATCAAACAACCTATACCTACGATGGCCGTCTTAATTATTTTGAAAATTCACCGGCTTTACAAACGCCAATGATAGTGAGTACAACACCCGCTGATAATTCAGTGAATGTAGTTCCGAGTCCAACGGCAAGTTTGAGTTTGGTTTTTGACCTACCATGCATCATGGGTACAGGAAATGTCACTGTCAAGAATTTGACTGATGCGACACAGCAAATTATTCCTGTCGCGAATACTAATATTGGTGGGGCCTCAATCTTAATTCCGAATGTGAATCTTTTGCCAAGTAAAGACTATGCTGTGCAAATAGATCCCACTGCCTACACAAGCGCGGGGGTTAATTGTATTGGAATTGGAGACGATACCACATGGAATTTTAATACGGGTTTCCCTGTAGGTTTGAATGATTTTGATGCATCTGCATTCGAGATGACGCTCTTGGAAAATTCTAGCTTACTTATAAACTCACCAAAGAGTACCCAAGCCAGCCTAGAGATTCTGAATCTGAATGGCCAGCTCTTGTCAAGAAAAGAGTTGGAGATTTTGGAAGGGAAGAGTGTTTATAGCATAGAAAAACCTGCCGTGAGTGGGGTGTATTTGATTCGATTGAATAGCGGAAACTTTAGCAAGAGTTTGAAGTTTGTAGTCCACTAAAAATAAATTGCGTGAAACTTCAGCTTGCCAGCAGAGTTGATTTCTAAAGTAGGTAATGGCGTTTTGATATTGAAAGTTTCAAAGAAGGAATTCAGAAATTTAGAACGAAAATCTATTCTACTTAAATCAATATCAGGCGATAGATAGTATTGTCGTAGTCGAGGAACGTCCGTTCTGTCATAAGCGATATTGTTATCTATCCATTTGTTTTCGAATCCGCCATACATTCCATCCCCACCATAGCCCACGGCAAGATTGAGCCACTTAGGTAATCTGCTTTGCGGGAAGAAGGCATTCAAATTTGCACTCAACCAATAAGTCTGCGCATTATAGTCCTTGAAGATTAACTCAAATGGAGTAGTGCCATAGAGATTGTCAGCACGATCAGAAAGCATGCCTTGTGGGTGCTTATACTTATGGGTAGAAAATTTAAACCAAACTCTTTGTTCACCCCAAAGCGCATGTTGGCCAGCATACATTCCGCTGCCTAAAATGTTCGCACCCATATCGCTCCAAGAGAATCCCCATTCATCTGAATAGCCGTCCAAAATTTCAATAACTGATTGCGACACCACACCACTAAGTGCACCTATATAAACGCTTTTGTCTTTGTCGAGTCCACTCCATTGCAAAACGGATGAATAACCAAGTCCCAATCTATAAGCGCTGTATAGGTGTCCAATTTTGTCGACTTGCAGCCATTCTTTAGAATCGTTGAAGGTGTGAAAGCCGGACTTTGGATAATTCTTATACCAAATCTCATTGAGGGCAATTAAGGTTCCCGTCCAGCCGGCAGCATAGGCCGCACTGATTCCAATGATTCTTCCTTTAATAGGATAAGGTGGAATGCTTGTAAGTTTTTGGGTAAATGTCTTTTGATTCCAAACAATAGAGTCTGCATCCTGTCCTTCACTATGAAGACAAGAAATTAAAATCACGATAAGAAAAATATACTTCTTCAATTGTTTCTTTTGCTTTAGAAAAAAATAATTTTCATTCGCACATTCGCACATTCGCACATTCGCACATTCGCACATTCGCACATTCGCACATTCGCACATTCGCACATTCGCACATTCGCACATTACAAAATCGTTTCCTCCACTGCCTTCAAAATATCCATGCATTCCTCTTTATTATTTCCTTCGGCATAGATGCGCAGCAATGGTTCAGTTCCTGATGCCCTTACCATACACCAACAGTCATTTTCCAGTTTATATTTAAAACCGTCAATAGTAATTTCTTCTTCTACTTTATATTTCCCAAAGCTTTCAATCCCTGATTTGCATTTTTCAATTGCAGCAAGTTTCAATTCATTTGGAATTTTCTTGTCATTTCTGTGGTAGTAAAATGAGCCCACAACTTCATACACTTCTTGGATGAGTTCATCTATTGTCTTGCCCGTCTCCTGCATAAACTCATAGAGCAATATGCCGTCATATATTCCATCGCGTTCTGGGATATGACCTTTAACCGCAATTCCACCGCTCTCTTCTCCACCAACGAGCACATCTTCTTTACTCATGAGTTCACTGATGTGTTTAAAACCAACAGGAGTGACTTCACATTCTAATCCGTATTGCTCGCACATCTTATTGACGCGTAATGAAGTGGATGCAGCAATGGCGACCTTGCCGCTCATTTTTTTATACTTATTTAAATAATGAATGAGTAGGAGTATGATGTGGTGGGAGTCAATATATTCTCCTTTGCCATTATAGAGGGCAATTCTATCTGCATCTCCATCATTGGCAAAGCCATATTTTAATTCTTCTGAATTGGCCATGACCTCACTAAACTCCAATAGGTTTTTATGCAAGGGTTCCGGTGCAGTATGATTGAATAAAGGATTTCGTTCGCAATTCAATAGCATGGCATTGGGAAAGAGTTTTTTCATGACGCGTTGTCCAGCACCATACATCGCATCATATCCCAATTTGATGTGAGAATCATTCAATGCTTTAATATCAAATCGATCTTTTATATAATCGAGGTATTCCTTTTCTAAGTCTTCATAAACTAGAAGACCAGCTTTTTCAAATTCATTTAGGTCACCTTTTACTTCGACCACATGATCAGGAATGAGGTCTTCAACTTCTTTAATATGTTGAGGTGAAGTGGGGCCTCCATGAGCCGCTTTAAGTTTGTAGCCATTATAAGATGGTGGATTATGACTTGCAGTGATCACTATACCTTGGTCAGCTCCATGACTCTTGGTGGAGAAGGACACCATAGGAGTGCTTACAAAGCCCTTATGTGTTGTGACCTTGACACCATTTGTACAAAAAACTTTTATGGCTGCTTCACTGAAGAGCTCACCGCCAAAGCGACAATCGTGTCCAATTACTATATGTGGATTTTCTTTGTCTTTTTTGAGCCAATCGCAAACAGCTTGTGTGACTCTTGCCACATTTTCAACTGTATATTCTTGAGCGATGATAGCTCGCCATCCGTCCGTGCCGAATTTGATTTTTAGCATGGCACAAAAGTATTCCATACTTTTATTTTAGCCCTGAAAGCCGCCTTTGTTTCAAATAGAATTGACATGAAATCAAGAATTGTGATGAGAGCCGATTTTCTTATTTCGCATTTTAAAGGCCATATGGCAGTGATTTCCATAAATCCATTTTATAGAAATTCTGAAAAAGCAGATAATGCCCTTATTTCGCATTTTAAAGCTCATTTTGCCCATAATGGGGAAATCTTCACTTTGGTTTAAGCTAAATCGGTTCGCTAAAATTGTATTTTTGATGCTTATAAAATTCAATGGATAACGAAGAATTAGACCTCCCACCAAACGATAGAATTATACAAGTTCCAATCGAAGAGGAAATGAAAAGTGCCTATATCGATTATTCGATGTCGGTAATTGTTGGTCGTGCACTTCCAGATGTGCGTGATGGACTCAAACCAGTACACAGACGTGTACTCTATGGGATGAGCGAATTGGGAAATACCTATAGCAAAGCCTATAAGAAATCGGCGAGAATTGTTGGAGAGGTACTGGGTAAGTATCACCCTCATGGAGATAGTTCTGTTTATGACACCATGGTACGTATGGCACAACCTTGGAGTTTGCGTTATATGCTCATTGATGGCCAGGGAAACTTCGGAAGTGTTGATGGAGATAGTCCTGCGGCGATGAGATATACAGAGGTTCGTATGCAGCGACTCACGGATGCCATCTTGAATGATTTAGATAAAGAGACGGTTGATTTCCAAAATAATTTTGACGATACTCTGAAGGAGCCTACGGTGATGCCAACACGCATCCCGAATCTTATTGTAAATGGTGCTGCAGGAATTGCTGTTGGTATGGCTACCAATATGTTGCCGCACAATCTCACAGAAACGATAGATGCGATTTGTGCTTATATAGATGATAAGGAAATCACCGTTGAAGGAATCATGAAGCATATGAAGGCTCCTGATTTTCCAACAGGAGGCACAATCTATGGAATGGAAGGTGTGAAAAAAGCCTTTGAAACGGGTAGAGGAAAGGTCGTAGTACGTGCTAAACTTGAAGTTGAAACAGATAAGAAGGGTAAAGAAAGTATCGTCGTAAATGAGCTTCCTTATCAAGTGAATAAAGCGAATCTCCATGTGAAGATTGCCAACTTGGTCAACAACAAAAAGATTGAAGGCATTAGTGATATTAGAGATGAGAGTGATAGAGATGGAATGCGCTTGGTTGTCGACTTAAAGCGCGATGCCATTGCTCAAGTTGTCATCAATAATCTCTATAAATATTCTGATTTACAGACATCATATGGAATAAACAATGTTGCCTTAGTTAATGGTCGTCCTCGTCAATTGGGAATGAAGGAGCTCATCACTGAATTTGTAAAATTCCGTCATGAGGTCATTGTCAGAAGAACAGAGTATGAATTGCGTAAAGCCGAAGAGCGTGCGCATATTTTAGAAGGTTATCTCATTGCTCTTGATAACTTAGATGCTGTCATAAAATTAATTCGTGGCTCTAAAAATCCTGATGAAGCGAAGACTGGCTTGATGAGTTCGTTTAAGCTTTCTGAAATACAAGCAAAGGCCATACTAGAAATGAGACTTCAGCGTCTGACCGGTATGGAGCGAGATAAAATTAAAGCCGAGTATGATGAAGTCATGGCGGAAATTAATCGCCTGAAAAATTTGCTTGGTAATGAGACAGAGCGATACGATTTGATCAAAGAAGAGCTGCGTGAAATACAGAAAAAATATGGGGACGAGAGACGTACCAATATTGAATACGCTGCTGATGAAATGAGCATTGAAGATCTTATCGAAGAAGAAAGTGTCTTTATCTCAGTTTCCAATAAAGGATATATTAAGAGAACTTCCGCTGATGAATACCGAAAGCAGCGCAGAGGTGGGCGAGGAGCTCGTGGTGCGAAGACTCGTGAAGAAGATTATGTTGAGCAAATATTTGTAGCTTCCACACATGCGACTTTGCTTTTCTTCACAGATAATGGACGATGTTATTGGAATAAAGTTCATAGAATCCCAGAAGGAGAGAAGACTAGTAAGGGGAGAGCGATTCAAAATTTACTCCAAATTCCTAAGGACGATAGAGTTAGAACGGTAATTAATATTCGTGACTTTAAGGACGAAGAATTTGTCGAAAATCATTTCATTCTTCTTTGTACTAAGAAGGGAATTATCAAGAAGACTAAGCTTAAAGATTTTAGCAGACCGCGTCAGAATGGTGTAAATGCCATTTCGATTAATGACGGTGATCAGCTCTTAGATGTAGCAGTTTCAGATGGGAAAAGTCATATCATGATGGCTGTGAAGTCTGGTTATGCCATTCGATTTGACGAGGAGAAAGTGAGACCAACAGGAAGAGGTGCTATAGGAGTATCTGGAATAAAGGTGAAAGGTGATGATGAAGTGGTGAGTGTGATAAAATTTACCCAAGAAGAACTAGAGACTAAGACTGTTTTGGTGGTGAGTGAACATGGTTTAGGGAAAAGGACATCCGCTGAAGAGTACCGCCTAACTAATAGAGGTGGAAAGGGAGTGAAGACAATTAATATAACAGCGAAAACCGGAAGTCTGATTGGTTTATTGGGCGTTGAAGAGGCTGATGATGTATTTATTACCTGTGTGTCTGGTGTTACCATCAGAATGGGGGTTGAAGGCATTCGTGAAGCTGGTCGCGCGACTCAAGGGGTTAAGCTCATCAATATTGATGAAGGCGATAAGATTGCTGCCATTGCACGAATTGCAGATCTTGTTGTTGAAGAAGAGGGAGAGCATACAGAAGGTGAAGCCGCAGACAAAAAAGATGCTGCCGATGAGAACGTTAAGGAAAATCCAAAAGAAGAAAAGTCGGATCTTGATAATAATTCAATAACAGAGGAAGAATAAGAATTCCAATAATTTTAAACAAATAATAAAATGTACGTAATGAAAAATTTTCTCAGCCTATTAATAGCACTAGTGGTAAGTCTTGGAGCTTTCGCCCAAGGAATAAATATTCAGAATGCATCAGAATCTTTGCAAGACAATGATTTTGTGAAAGCGCTGCAATATTTAGATAAAGCTGCTGTGCATCCGAAGACAGCAACCAACTTCAAAGTACACATGATGAAGGGGGTAATTAATCAAGCCATTGCAACACAGGCAACAAAAGAAATGCCCATTTGGAATATCTCGGTAAACGGCAAGACTTATGCGCTGAATTTAAAACAAGCAAATGAGTTAAGTAATATTACACCGAACGCCATCCCAGAGGCGATAAAGGCTTATAAGAAAACTATAGCAGTCGGAGGAAAGAAAGTTGATGATAGAGAAATAACACCATTGATGGCAAATCTTTTAAGCACTAGTTGGAACAATGCCGCCCAAGCGAGTAACGAACAAAATTTTCAAGGAGCTTATGAAGGCTTTGATCAAGTGCTAGAAATATATAATGCTGGTAAAAAGTTCTTTTCAGGAAACCCGCAAATCGCACAATATGAAAGCTTGGCGAAAGTGTCTAAGGGGCTTGCAGCATACTATGTTGGTAAAGATGATATTGCGGTTCCATTACTAGAAGAGGCGATTGAAGATCCTAAAACTCAAGACGTCAATTATTATAGAACACTTGCTGAAATCTATAAAAAGAAGAACCAAAATGAAAAGTTCACAGCAATTCTAAAGAAGGCTAAAGCAAAGTTTCCCGAGGATAAGGGAATCGCAAATATGGAATTGAATGCTGCCATCACTGGAGGTAATGCTGATGTAGCGATAAATAAGCTTAAAGATGCGATTGCTAAAGATCCTGAGCGCGCTGAGTTACATTTTAATCTCGGAATTTTTAATTCAGAGCTTTATAAGAAAGAAACTGATCCAGTCAAGAAGGAATCTTACTACAAAGCTGCAAAGAACGCTTATGAAGCTGCAGCCAAGCGAGATGCTAATAATCCTGATTACATCTACTCAGTGGCTGCCTTAGATCTTGAAAAAGCTTCAGCGATTCAAAAACTGGCCAATAGTGCGTCGGATGCGGAATATCCGAAACTACAGAAGCAATTGGATGTGATGTATGCTGGATTGACGACTGTTCTTGAAAAAACACGGATGACTTATGAGAAATCAGCAAATTTTAAATCTGAGGAAAGTCAAACGAGTTATAAGCAGGTTTTACAGGCATTGAAGACGATTTATGTCAATACAAACAAGATGGACAAAGTCAAGCAAATTGGGGCTTTGCTAGGCGAGTAAGAGTCATTAACAATTATTTTACAAAAGGGGCTTTATTGCCCCTTTTATATTTTCATATTCAATAGAAATTAATCTACATTTGCACTTCCTTAAAAATGGGTAAACAAGCAGTCATAAAGCAAGATGGTGAAGTCGTAGAGGCTTTGAGCAACGCTATGTTTCGTGTTCGTCTAGAAAATGGACACATGATCGTAGCTACTATATCAGGAAAAATGAGAATGTATTACATTAAAATTCTTCCAGGTGATTTAGTTGGAGTAGAGATGAGTCCATACGATTTAGACCGCGGGCGAATTACCATTCGCTACAAGAATAACAAAAGCAATAAAAGACATTAATCATGAAAGTGAGAGCATCAATAAAAAAGCGCAGTACAGACTGCAAGATTGTCCGCAGAAAGGGCAAGCTTTATGTAATTAATAAAAAGAACCCAAGATTTAAACAGCGTCAAGGATAATTTATGGCACGTATATCAGGAATAGATTTACCAAAGAATAAGGCAGGCGAAATAGGCCTAACTTATATATTCGGAATAGGCCGTACAACGGCTCAAACAATATTAGATACTTGTAATATCGATCGTGCGAAGAAAGTGCACGAATGGAATGATGACGAACAGTCGGCTATCCGTAAATACATTCAAGAAAATCTAAATGTAGAAGGATCCTTGAGATCTGAAATACAAACGAATATTAAGCGTTTGATGGATATTGTATGTTATAGAGGTCTTAGACATCGTAAAGGTTTACCATTACGTGGTCAGAGAACAAGAACAAATGCAAGAACTCGTAAGGGGAAGAAGAAAACAGTAGCAGGTAAAAAGAAAGTAACTAAATAATGGCAAAATCAGTAAGTGCCAAAGCGGCAGCAAAGAATAGAAAGGTTAAAGTGGACACATTAGGTGATGTGCACATTTCAGCTACATTCAACAATATTATTATTTCCTACACGAATAAGAGAGGTCAAGTGATTTCTTGGAGTAGCGCTGGGAAAATGGGATTCCGTGGTTCTAAGAAGAATACACCTTATGCTGCACAACTTGCATCTTCTGATGCGGCTGTAAAAGCATTGGCAGCAGGTATGAAACGTGCTGATGTTTACGTAAAAGGACCGGGTAATGGTAGAGAAAGTGCAATACGTGCAGTTTCCCAATCCGGAATAGAGGTTAATTCAATCAATGATGTGACTCCAATGCCACACAACGGTTGTAGACCACCGAAGAAAAGAAGAGTATAAATTTTAATTAATAGTTCCTAGAATCGGCTTTAAGGATTTTAATGAGGCTGGGAACGTAAACTGAAAATCCTAATAAAATGGCAAGATATACAGGACCAAAAAATAGAATTTGTAGAAAATTTGGCGAACCAATACTAGGTACAGCTAAGAATTTAGACAAAAACAGCTTCCCTCCAGGACAACACGGAAACGGACGTCGTAGAAAACAAAAAAGTGAGTACGCGCTTCAGCTAATGGAGAAGCAAAAAGCAAAGTATACCTATGGTGTACTCGAGCGTAGATTCCGCAACACATTTAAAGAAGCTTCAAGAATGAACGGTGTTACCGGTCACAATTTGATGCAACTACTAGAATGTCGTTTGGACAATGTTTGTTTCCGAATGGGATTATCAGTTTCTCGTCCAGGTGCAAGACAATTAGTCTCTCACAGACACGTTACTTTGAATGGTCAAATTTGTAATATTCCTTCAGCACGGGTAAAACCAGGCGATGTAATCGGAATTAGAGATAAATCTGCTGCAAATGGTAAAATAACTACCGAATTCAGAGGAAAGAATGATAACATTACTTGGATGGAATGGGACGAATCCAAAATGACAGGAACCTTTATTGCGAATCCTGAAAGAGAAAGTATTCCTGAAAACATTAATGAACAATTGATTATTGAGCTTTACTCTAAATAATCTTTACAAACTACTTAAAACCAAATATTTATATGTCGACTTTAAACTTTCAAAAACCAGACAAAATCATACTTCAAAAGGCTACTGACTTTGAAGGAACCTTTGAATTTCGTCCTCTAGAGCCAGGCTATGGTGTGACTATTGGTAATGCCTTAAGACGTGTTCTTTTGAGTTCACTCGAAGGTTATGCAATTGCTGGAGCAAAAATTGATGGTGTAGACCATGAATTTTCAACCATTAAAGGAGTTACAGAAGATGTTACCGAAATAATATTGAACCTTAAGCAAATTCGATTGAAGAAGAAGTTGGATACGGATCTTAAGAGCGAGAAAATTGAAATAAACATCAAAGGGAGAGATAAGTTTACAGCCGGAATGCTTGGTGATGCAACGAACAACTTTGAGGTCATGAATCCTGAATTGCTGATCTGCAATATGAATTCAAGCACTGGAATCAGAATGGAGATCGATATCGTAAGAGGTAGAGGTTATGTTCCCGCTGATGAAACTAAAGTAGAAGAAAATCCGATTGGATACATTCCAATGGATTCAATCTTTACTCCAATCAAGAATGTAAAGTACACTATAGACAATACACGTGTTGAAGGACGAACAGATTTCGAAAAGTTGACCTTAGAGGTTAAAACTGATGGAACTATTCATCCTGAAGACGCTGTCAAACAAGCTTCGCGTATTCTGATTCAACATCTAATGTTGATTACAGATGAGAATATCACATTTGATACTGGTATTGCTGAGAAGCATGATGTAGTAGACGAGCAGACATTGAAATTGCGTCAAATATTGAAAACACCTTTGGAAGATTTAGATCTTTCGGTGCGTGCGTTCAATTGTTTGAAAGCTGCAAAAATTAATAGTTTGAGTGAACTTGTTCAATACGAGCAAGAAGAATTAATGAAATTTAGAAACTTCGGTCAAAAGTCATTGTCAGAAATCGAGCAAGTACTTATTGATAGAGGTCTAAGTTTTGGAATGGATTTATCAAAATTACAAATGGACGAATAGTCCTCTAAAAGAATAGAATAGAATGAGACACGGTGTAAAGCTCAATCCGCTAGGACGTAAGAAGGCCCATAGAAAGGCTCTCATGCGCAATCTTACGCGTCAATTGATAGAGCATAAGAGAATTATTACTACAGTAGCCAAGGCGAAAGCTTTGCGTATGCATGTTGAACCCATTTTAACGAAAGCTAAAACAGACAATATGCACAATCGTAGAGTTGTATTTAGTTACGTTCAAGACAAAGAGACCATCAAAGAACTCTTTGGTAATATTGGAGGCAAGATTGCAAATCGTCCTGGAGGATATTGTAGAATCATTAAAATGCAACGTCGTCAAGGTGATAGTGCTGAAATGGCAATGATCGAATTGGTAGATTATAATGAAACCTACGATACTACAACTGAAGTGGGTACGAAGAAAAAACGTACGCGTAGAGGACGTTCAAAAACATCAGCCAAAAAGGCTGCAGCTCCAGCAGCAGAAAGTGCTGAGGTGGCATCAGAAACTACTGCAGTTGAAGAAGCTCCAGCAGTTGAAGAGACAAGTGCTGCAGTGGAAGAAACTCCAGAAGTCGTAAAAGAAGCACCTGTAGCGGAGAAAGCAGCAGAAGTAGTCGAAGAGGCCTTTGTGGTTGAAGAAACTCCTGAAGTTGCTGAGACTCCCAAAGCAGCAGAAGAGGCTCCTGAAGAAAAGAAAGAAGAGAAGAAGGAAGATGGAGAAGATGAAGCTCTAGCTTAATTCTACTAACATATGTTTATAAAAGCCTTCCCATTCGGAAGGCTTTTATTTTATATTTGTTCTTTAATGAGTAAAGCCTTATTAATACTTCAAGACGGCACTGTCTTCGAAGGACAATCATTCGGAAAAATTGGAACTGCAACTGGTGAAATCTGTTTTAATACAGGAATGACAGGGTATCAAGAGGTCTTCACTGACCCTTCTTATTTTGGTCAAGTCTTGATTATGAACAGTGCTCATATAGGTAACTATGGTGCAAAAGCTACGGATGTCGAAAGTGAAAGTGTAAAAATCAATGGTCTAATTTGCAAGACTTTGAGTTCTAAGTATTCACGTGATATGGCGGACGAATCTTTAGAAGCATATCTTAATGAGAACAGTATTGTTTCCATACACAAAATAGACACTAGAGCACTTGTAACTCATATCAGACAGAAAGGAGTCATGAATTGCATTATCTCTTCTGATAATGCAAATGTAGAAGAGTTGAAAAAAGAGTTGGCGGCAGTCCCATCCATGGAAGGCTTAGAGTTGGCATCTCAAGTGAGTACCAAAGAAAGTTATACTGTAGGTGATGAGAAGTCGAGTTATAGAATAGCGGCATTAGATTTTGGTATAAAACGGAATATTGTAAATTGTTTGGCTGAACGTGGAGCTTTCGTAAAAGTGTTCCCAGCGAAGAGTACTTTCGATCAATGTGAGGAATTTAAACCGGATGCCTACTTCGTTAGTAATGGACCTGGAGATCCGTCAACAATGGATTACGCCATAGATACAGTAAAGCAAGTCATGGATTCTGGTAAGGCAACTTTTGGTATTTGTTTAGGTCACCAATTAATATCATTGGCCTGCGGAGCCACTACTTTTAAAATGCACAATGGGCATAGAGGCCTCAATCATCCCGTAATAAACCTAAAAACGATGCGCTCTGAGATTAGTACTCAAAACCATGGCTTCGCTGTAGACCCTAAGTCTCTCGAGAAACTCGATTCTGTTGAAGTGACGCATAAGAATTTGAACGATGAAACCATTGAGGGTATTAGACTAAAAGACAAGCCCGTTTTCTGTGTTCAATATCATCCGGAAGCTACTCCCGGCCCACACGACAGTCGCTATTTATTCGACGACTTCATAGCCATGATCAATTCTTAAGTAAATCTAGTGTTTGGATTTGTTAGTGATTGCTTGTTTTACACTTCAATGTGATTGAATTCCAACAGTTTAAGTAGTTTTAATCCTTAAATTAAACCATGCCTAAGCTCAAAAATGCTTCCTGCTTATAGTTCTTCTAATACTATGAAGACTGAACAGAGTTCCTCTGTATTCGGCAGAAAAGGCTTTGCCTTGATTATCGTCCTATTCTTTTCACTCAGCGCCTCTGCTCAATTGAAGGTTAATTTTTCAAGCAAAAGAGGTTTATATACGAATGGTTTTTCCTTGACACTCACACCTTCAATTGCTGGTAAAAGTATACGCTACACCTCTGACGGTAGTGAGCCCACAACAAGTTCAGGAACCTTATATAGTTCGCCTATAAATATATCAAACACATCCATGATTCGAGCAATTGCTTATGGAGGCGGCGATCTATCGAAAGTTAAAACCCACACTTTTATATTTCCAGCTCAAGTAATTAATCAGCCCAATTCTGTCAGTGGTTTTCCGACATCGGGCTTTGCCTTCGATAATAGCATCAAAAATCATTCGACCTATGGACCTCAACTTATAGCCGCCTTAAACCAAGTTCCATCTATATCTCTTGTCATGGATCTAGATGATTTGTACGATGTTCATCAACTCTCGGCTCCAATTGAATATCCTTGTTCGGTGGAGTATATCAATCCCAACAATGGCGATGAATATCAAGCTAATGCTGGAATTGAACGTGCAGGTGGCTCAAGTTTTAATAGCCTCAAACGAAATCTAAGACTCAATTTCAAATCTGCTTTTGGGGATGCCAAATTCGCATTCCCAATTTTTGGTCAAGAAGCAGCACGAGATTTTGATCAAATTGCGCTACGACCTGGATTCCATGGTTGTATGCAATTGGGGGTGAACAGTAACAGACATGGAAGTAATGATTTAGCAGATCAAGTAATGCGCGATTTTCAAATAAACATGTCTGAAAAGGGTATCGGCATACATGGAGATTTCATGCATTTATACATCAACGGAATTTATTGGGGCGTTTATAATCCGAGCGAAAGAGGTACAAATTCATTTGGGGAGTCTTACTTTGGAGGAGAGAAAGATGATTTCGATGCGATTAAAAGAAAAAATCCTATCGATGGGAATCGAACGGCCTATACCACTCTGGAAAACATGGCCAACAATTTGGATGTGACCATTCCTGCCAATTATGACAACATGAAAGAGTATGTAGATGTGGTGCAGTTTGCAGACTATAATATTCTATCCAATTTTGGCCCGCATGCGGATGATCATAAGAATGGGAAAAACTCATTTGTCCTCCGTGATAGAACGAAGACAGAAGGTTTTAAATTTTTCATGTGGGATACTGAACCCGCCCTAGGACATGTCTGGACCTGGAATGTCTCTCCATTTGGCTCATATCCATATGATACTATTTTCCAAAAGCTATTGACAAACTCTGACTTTAAAACGCTCGTTGGTGATCGATTAGAGTGCCATTGTTTTAACGATGGAGCATTATCAGCATCACAGACCACAGCTCAATATGACAAGTCGTATAATAGCTCCAAGACTGCATTTATTGCAGAGGCGGCAAGATGGAGAGGAAGCCTAGAGTATGATGAATTTATTAGCACAAGAAATAGAATTGTAAATAATTATCTCCCTGGACGTGCTGCTTGGACTGTACAACTTTATAAAAACAATAATGCTTATCCGTCAATTGACGCCGTTCAGTTTAGTCAGTATGGAGGCGCCTTGAACATTGGACAAAATGTAACGCTTTCCAATCCAAACCCAGGTGGAACTCTCTATTATACTACAAATGGGGTTGATCCAAGAGCTTCAGGAGGCGCTATATCTTCATCGGCACAAGTGTATACTGGGGCAATAAGTTTGATGGCAGGAGTTCAAGAAATAAAAGCGAGAGTTAAGTCTGGCAGCACTTGGTCAGCAATGTGTCCAAGGAAATTTCATGTCGACCAAGATTTTAGCAAGTTGGTCATTAATGAAATTCACTATAACCCCAATGATAGCATTTTTTACAATCCTGCTATTAATGCCATGGATACAGTAGATGGAAAGAATTTTGAATTTATTGAATTAAAGAATACCTCCAGTGAGAGTCTCCACTTGAATGGCTTGAAGATTCGTGCTGGGGTGGTGCTCGATTTATGCGCTGACCTAATTGTTCCTCCAAATTCTTTTGTTGTATTTGCAGAAGATAGTACGTGGTTTCATCAGAGGTATGGCTTTGCTGCAGACGGAATTTATTCAGGAAGTTTGTCAAATAGTGGGGATCACTTAAGTGTTTTTGATCCCTTAAAAAACCTAGTGGACTCTCTGACCTTTGACGATTCTGCTCCATGGAATGAAGTCCCGGACGAGGGAGTTTCAAGTTTGGCCCTACTCAATTCTAGTTTAGATAATGGATTAGCAACAAATTGGTCTGTGCAGTCTGTAGCTACAAGTCCTGGGTTGGAAAATATCTTTGATCCAAATCATCCACCATTTGCGATACAGTTTAACGAAATACACTATCATCCAAAAGACAGTGTTCAAGGCGCTGTGATTATAGATGATGATGTTTTTGAATTTATTGAATTGAAAAACACTTCAAATTCTAATATTGATATTTCTGGCTTTTTCTTCAGTAGAGGGATTGAATTTAAATTTCCTCCCAATTCTTTAATTCCAGCAAATGGCTTTACAGTTATAGCCAAGGATGCTGCTTTTTTCAATGCTAGATACAATCAAATGCCGGATGGGGTATATGAAGGCAAACTGAAGAATAGTGGTGAAGAGCTGTGGTTGCATAACAAAGAAGGAAAATTAATAGATGCTATAGACTATGGTGATGCTGGCCTCTGGGATAGCATTCCTGATGGTAGCGGGTATTCTCTAGCCTTATTGGTAGATAGCACACAAAATGAATTAGCTTCCAATTGGATAGCTCAGAAAGTAGAAACCACCTTGTGGGCAGAAAATCAATTTTGTGATCGAATTGAATTGTCTACTCACAATATAGAAATTTGCGCTATTGATGGTTTGATTTTATCAGACATTGTTCAAGGGAATGCCCTTGGTGGTCTGTGGACCTATAATAATAGTCAGGTGAATATTGCACAGAACCAAGGTAGGTATTTCTATAATTATGAGACAGGCAATCGTTGTGAATCACGCGATAGTTTAGACATTACATTTCAAATTCCAGATTATTCCATCAGCATGTCGATTGCACCAAGTGCTATTGTTGGGCCTCAACAAATTCGAAATATCATATCAATAAGTGAGTTGAATAATGAAGCTGATTGTGAGAATATCTATGTTCTAATGCCTAAAGACATTAGTCGTTTTAATTTCAGTTTTGTTCCAAATGCAAGTAGTATCGGTGGAGTTAGTGTTCAAAATATTGATTGGCAGTATTTTTCTACAAATCCTGCTTTTCATGTTTGGCAATACGTAGGCGCATCTTTTACCCCTCTTAACTTAAGCACTTTTGGTTTTATCGGAACCTATAATCCTAGTAATACCGACGGTCAGACATCATTTACAGTTCAGATATTTGGCGGCAGTGGTGGAGAAACCAATGTCTTAAATAATGCAGATTCAGAGAGTCTCATTTACTTTAAATAAATTTTTTTAACAAATTGATACTAAGTGCCTTGGTGCACTTCAAACTTTCAGATTTAATTTTGCTCTAGTCTTTTATTTTGAATATGACCTATTTTCAATTTACACTTAAATTGACGGCTGTTTTATTGTTTCTTCTAACGGAATCAAAAAATGTGTTTGGTCAGAGTCTATTTGTAAATGAGGCACAACTTTCTAATTCTTCGACAATCTCTGACAATTTTAATGAATTTGACGATTGGATAGAAATTTATAATGGAAGCAGTTCACCCATTAATTTAGACGGTTACTATCTAACAGATGATAGCACGGATTTAAATAAGTTTAAACTAATTAATGTTGGTTCAATAGCAGCATACGACCATTTGATTATTTGGGCCGACGATCAAGAGGTTCAAGGCAGTAATCATGCAAACTTCAAATTGTCAGATGAGGAGTCTATATTTCTAGTCCAAACCGATGGCGCGACGATAGAGTCCGAATTGCATTTGCCTGATTTAGGTGAGGATGAATCTTATGGAGGTGTAAGTAGTGGTTCTTCTACAAATCGAATTTTCACGATAAGCACGCCCAATGCTCCAAATCAAAATTCAACTGACGTGGAAATTATATTTTCCAAGGATGCGGGATATTTTACTTCTACATTTAATCTCACTCTAAGTACTGCATTGTCCAATGGGAACTTAAGATTCACTACGGATGGGAGTGAGCCCACATCTTCTTCAACTGTCTATTCGTCACCCATCAGTATTGCGAATAGTACGATGGTCAAGGCAAAATTTTTCTTCTCGAATAATAGCCAAAGCTTGACAAAAACAATGAGATATGTAAAAATGACATCTGCGATGTCATCAGCCAATTCTGATTTGCCCATTATTATGATTGAGACAGATGGACAACTGATTGATCGTTTCGATTTTAAAAATACCTTTTGGTCCATAGTTGAGCCCAACAATAATGGTCGTTCTTATGGTTCTAATTCACCTACTTTTTCTGGTAAAGTTGCCATGAGAGTTCGTGGAGCTTCATCTAAGTGGTTTTCTAAAAAACAATGGCGTGTGGAGCTCAGGGATGAAAATGACAATGATAAGGCTGCTGAACTTTTAGGCATGCCCAAAGAATCGGATTGGGTGTTGTATGGCCCAGGTCGATACGACAGAGCGCTCATCAATAATCCTTTGATGTATCACATCAGTAATGAACAAGGGAAATATGCGCCAAGAACAAGATTCGTAGAAGTCTATTTCAATGATAATGGTGGCAATTTGGACGATAGTGACTATTGGGGCATTTACGTTCTAACTGAAAAGATTAAGGTTGATAAAAATCGAGTAGACATTGAAAAGATAGATTCCACTCAGAATTCTTCTCCAGAGATTGAAGGGGGATATATTCTATCCCTTGATAGAGGCAAAGACTTTTCGACTCCATATACTACAGCCCACTATACAGCTCCTTGGACGATTAATTCACAAGTCGGATATTCATTATCGAGTCCAGACAATGTCTCCATAACGACTCAACAAGAAAGCTATATTACGAATACAATCGCTCAATTTGAGAATGCACTCACCTCAAATGATTGGTTGCATCCAAGTCTTGGCTATAAAAATTTTACCGATATAGACACATGGACTTCGGCACACATCATAAAAGCGCTTGCAAAAGAAGTTGATGGATTTTTTCTGAGTACATACTTTAGCAAGGATAGGGGTTCGAAATTAAAGCACGGCCCTGTGTGGGATTTTGATCGAACTATGGGCTCTGTTGATAAACGAACATTAGATCCAATTGGATGGGACACAGGCCTTCCAGGCAATCCATCTTATGGCAATGTCTATTATTGGAAAACGAATCAGTATAAAGGAGGTGTTCATATAAAAAATATGGTCAATGATCCTGACTATGAAACGGAATTTATAGATAAATGGTTTGATTGGAGAAAAAATGGAGCTTTGAAGACTAGCAGAATGAATCAAATAATTGATAGCATGGCTTCCATGCTGACAGAATCTGCTGTACGAAATGCCAATAGATGGGGTACAATCGATACGAACTACACTGCAAGATATGGAGGTTTTCAAGGTGAAATTAACAATGTCAAAAATTGGCTTTCTACTCGAAGTACTTGGATAGATGGAGAATTGTTGGGCCCTCCCATGATTACGCCGAATGCAGGCCAAGTATCTCAAGGACAAGTCGTGAACATTACGAGCTCATATGGAGGAACGATTTATTTTACTGATGACGGGTCTGATCCACGCCAGAGTGGAGGAGCAGTATCATCAACGGCAACAGCCTATACTTCATCGTTTCCATTGAATACTCCTGGTCTTCATAGAATATCTGCAAGAATAAAATTGGGAGCAAACTGGGGGGCTATCTGTACAATGGATTACTATATATATCAAGACCTTTCTAAGATTGTAATCAATGAAATTCACTATAATCCTAATGATAGTATTATTTATAATGCGGGCAATAACCCTATAGACACCTTAGAGGGCAGCGATTTAGAATTTATAGAATTGAAGAATAATGGCAATCAAACTATAAATTTATTTGGACTTCAATTTGTTGAGGGTGTAAAAGCAAATTTAATCAAGAATGCTAGTATTGCTCCTCAAGGATTTTTTATCCTAGCGTCAGACTCTAATTCGTTCTATCAACAGTATGGTTTTTTTCCAAATGCTGTTTATGCTGGTAATTTAAGCAATAGTGGAGAATTTATTTCCTTGATAGATCCCTTGACTAACATTATTGATTCACTCAGCTATGATGATTCAGGCAGTTGGTCGCAAGCGGCAGACTATGGCAGTTCCTCTTTAGCCTTGCTTAATTCGAATTTAAATAATTCGATAGCATCCAATTGGTCTATTCAATCCATGGCAACTACACCAATGCAAGAAAATGTATTTAGTCCAAATCACGTTCCGTTTGCACTTCAAATAAATGAGATTCAGTATCATGACAAGGATAGCATTGACGGTCTTACAATTATAGATGATGATGTGTTTGAATTTATTGAATTGAAAAATGTTTCTAATTCTACATTGGATGTCTCCGATTACTTCTTTAGCCGAGGAGTCGACTATGAATTTCCTACTAACACTTTAATTCCGCCAGCTGCCTTCTATATAATAGCTAAAAATTCTAGTTTCTTTAATGCAAGATACAATCAGCTGCCTGACGGGGAATATGAAGGGAAACTTAAAAATAGTGGGGAGGAAATATGGTTGCATGATGGAAATGGTACTTTAATAGATGTGGTAGAATACGATGACGCCGGTCTTTGGGATTCTTTGCCTGATGGCAGTGGCTATTCTCTAGCACTATTGGTCGATAGTTTGCAAAACGAAGTCGCGCAGAATTGGTTTGCGCAAAAAGTTGAAACGACCATTCGAGCTGACAATGTGTTTTGCGAGAAGATTAGTTTAACATCAACGAATGTTGAGATCTGCGCCATAGATGGTTTGGTTCTCAATACTCTAGAACAAGGAAATGCAATTGGAGGAAATTGGACGTTGAATAATTCCCAAATTAATATTGCTCAGGGTGCAGGGAATTATATATACAATTATGATACTGGGAATCGATGCGAATCGAAGGATAGCGTATTGATTACACTGCGAATTCCAGATTATTCCATTAGTGCAGCCATTGCTCCTAGCGCAATCGTTGGCCCGCAACAAGTTCGCAGTATCTTTTCGGTAAGTGAATTGAATGGTAAATCAAATTGTGAGGACATTTTCATTTTAATGCCAAAAGACATTAGCCGTTTTAATTTCGCCTTCAATTCTAATGCAAGTCAAATAGGTGGAGTGAATGTACAGAATTCAGATTGGCAATATTTTTCAAGCAATCCGAGCTTTCATGTTTGGCAATTTGTTGGACTAGATTTTGGAGCATTAGGAGTAAGTCAATTAGGTTTTATTGGAAATTATAATCCAAACAATACAGATGGACAGACATCATTTACAATTCAAATTTTTGGGGGTAGCGGGGGAGAAACGAATAGTTTGAATAATGCAGATTCGGAAAGTTTACTTTACTTCAAGTAATTAGTCCACCCGCAGTGATTATGTGAGCAATTCTTCACTTTTCATAGGTTTTGACTGCTGTCAATTAACAGTTGGTTAATATCTTAATATAAATATATCTAGCTGATAGTCAGGCTCATGCCGACTCCGAATCATGTATCGACCTCTATAAGTTAGCTTGGTACGTCTTTTGCTCTATACATTGTCAAACCACCAATGTATGAGCCATTCAAAACCAACAACTTATAGCATTTTTGCTTTAATTGCCATTATTTTCTCATCATTTGTTTTTGATGCGCAGGCTCAAACCACAACAAACATTTTCGAACTGATAGAGCGCACTGATTTGAAGCTTAATGAAATTACGCAAATTGCCGATCAACATTTTGCAGTAGAAGGAAAGGGCAAAGGCAGCGGCTTTAAACAATATCAACGTTGGCTTTATGAACAACAATTTCACATAGATGATTATGGATACATAATTTCCCAACAAGATGAAATGAAAGCATACTCAAGTGCTTTGCCTGCATTGAAGGCCCCAAAAGACCCCAATCGTTCTACATGGGTAGAGCTAGGTCCGGATACCTGGAATTATACTAGAGGATGGAATCCTGGGAATGGCCGAGTGAGAGGAATAGCTGTTCACCCTTCAAATGAAAATATCATATTTATTGGTTCTGATGGTGGAGGAGTTTGGCGATCAACAAATGCCGGGGCAAACTGGACTCCATTAATGTCAAATGAAAATGCGACTTGGATGAAAATTTTTGATGTTGAGATTGCGCCATCAAATCAAAATGTCATTTACGCTTGCCTAAGGGTACGTGGTCTTATTAAATCTGTGGACGGAGGCAATTCTTGGACTTCTATCTCAACTTCTATTTCAAACCCACGAAAAATTATTATTGATCCCAACAATTCTCAACTAGCTTTTGTGGCCTCAAGTCAAGGAGTATTTAAAACTGTTGATGGCGGAATTTCATGGACGAAAGTTCAAGCTGGAAATTTTCATGATCTTGAATTCAAGCCCAACAATTCAAATTTAATTTATGCAGTTGGTGCTTCAAGCTATTGGAGGTCAACAGATGGAGGATTGAATTGGTCAGATCTTAGTGCTCTTCTTGGCACAAGTGGGCGAAGACTTTTGGCTGTATCTCCAGCAAACAATAATGCTGTCTACGTCGTCCAAGCTAATGGAAATAAGTTTGGCAAACTACTTAAATCCACTGATGCTGGTCTCACTTTTACAGTACAAGTTGAAGCCACTTATGGAACAAACAACACCAATAATTTTTTCGGCTATTCAACAAGTGCTTCTGATGGTTTTGGGCAAGCAAGCCACGATATGGCTATCTGCGTTAGTAATACAAATGAAAATGAAGTGCACATTGCCGGAATCATTTGTTGGAAATCAATTGACGGAGGTTTGAACTTTGTAAATGAAACAGTTTGGGCCTATCCCAATTCAACAGGTTATAATCATGCTGATGTTCTCGGCTTAGAATATATAAATAATAACATTTATTCCTGCAGTGATGGAGGTGTTTATAAAAGTTCAGACCAAGGAGATAATTGGCTTGATATTTCAAGTGGACTTGGAATTCGACAAGCTTATAGAATTTCTTGTTCTCAAACAGATCCAGACGTAATAGTTGCTGGCTCACAAGACAATGGAACATCCATGCGACAGTCGAATGGAATTTGGATAGATTGGCTGGGTGCTGATGGGATGGACTGCATTGTAAGTCCTACGAATGCAAATAAAGCGATTGGTACTATTCAATTTGGCGGTATGTATAAAACCTTAAACGCTGGAACAACTTATATATCTCTTCCAAGACCTACATCAGGCAACTGGATTAGTCCCATAGTCTCGCATCCTACAAATGAAGATATTATTTATGTAGGCCTTCAAGGAATCTATAAATCTATTGATTATGGGTCTAATTGGACCTTGCTAACTTCAGGAGTTATCCCTTCTGGAGATAGACTTAATTGTTTGGCATTGGCTCCTTCAAACTCTAGTTGTATTTATGGAAGTGTTGGTTCTACTTTATATACGTCAAATGATGGCGGTAGCTCTTGGAATACTTTCCCAAATTTGGGAGGTACTATCAGCTCAATCGCAATAAGTCCTTCCGACGTCAATAAAATTTTTATTACGACGACATCTTCTAATTCGAATGTCAAAACATCTTCTGATGGTGGTACGACATGGACGGATATTTCGACAGGATTGCCAAAACTTGCTGCCCGTTCAATAATTGTAAATGATGATCAAAATGAGACCTTGTTCTTGGCAATGAATTTGGGAGTTTATACAATGCATTCAGGAAGTCCAACTTGGACTGAGCTCGCAACGGGCTTGCCACTTTCGCCAATTAATGAAATAGAGTTACAGAAATCTAGCAAGAAAATTAGAGTCGCTACTTTTGGCCGAGGTATTTGGGAAGTAAGTATCACAGACAATGCTTCATGTGATGCTCCATATGTCTTGTCAACTTCCAATATTGGAAATGATGTAGCTACTTTAAATTGGAATCTTATAAATAGTGGGTCATGGTATTTTCAGAGATATAGAGAACAAGGAACTACAAATTGGTATTATGGAAACTGGACACAAACTAAGCAAAAAGATCTCGATAATTTAGAAGCAGGGACTACATATGAATGGGAAGTTCGCACCTATTGTGCAGGAACCTATGGCCCTTATTCGCAAACTGAAACTTTTACGACATCAGACAATTGCAGCCCTCCAGCGAATGTCTTTGCTAGATTAGAGCATACAAGTTCAAGCTCCGCCTTAGTGGAATGGGATGCTGTCAATTCTGCAAGTACTTATTCTGTAGAGAAAAATGAAATTGGATTGTCGACTTGGACTACTGTTGGTGAGAACATCATTGAAAATTCAGTAAATGTATATGGTCTCACATCAGGACAGTGGAGATTTAGAGTGCGATCTAATTGCGGAACAAGTCAAGGGAATTGGCAAGAGTCAAGTTTCGTTCCCATCCAATGTGCATCAGCCGCCTTAAATAGTTACTATTTGCACATTGATTATTTTCAATTACAAAATTTACAACGAACTTCTTCTAGCGACAATGGATTCTTCAATGGAGTTAATATGTCTGCTGATGTAGAACCCGGCGGTGAGTACCTCTGTTTTTATTCTGGTGGATTTGCATCAACAACTTTTCCTGCATATTGGAAAATGTACGCAGATTTCAATCAAGACGGCGATTTCTTAGATGCTGAAGAAGAAATTTTATCGGCATATACAAGCGGAAAAGGTCTCTATGCAAAAGTCATAAAAATTCCATCAGATGCTCTCATGGGGAAAACGAGAATGCGTTTGGTGATGAAATATGGCGGTTACACCTCCTCATGTGGGTCGTTGAACTATGGTGAAGTGGAAGATTATGCTTTGAATATTAATATGCAAGCACCACTCATCCAAACTAATCAGGATGCACAAATGGATGATGACGCTATTCTGAAAGATCAACAGCTCGCCATTTTCCCAAATCCTGTTCAAGAAGATTTGAACTTTGAGTATAGTTTGATTCAAGATTGGCAAAAAGTTGATGTAACAATCACCTCGATTAGTGGCCAGATATTACTTCATGAAGTTCTAAAGGGAACTGAAGGTAGAAACAATGCACGTCTTGATGTGCGACAATTTTCATCCGGAACTTATTTCCTAAAAGTGGAAACTGATGCAGGAATCGAGAGTCAAAAATTCCTAATAATTCACTAATAGTCTCAGCTACAATCTCTTTATTGCTCTAGATGCCTGATTTATCATAGGTCTATATAGATTTTGTAGTAGTTGATTCTGAGCGAATTGGAATGGAAAAACCGTAATTTCTGCCTTCCTAATCTTATCTTTGTTTGAACAAGTTTGAATAATCTACTAAAAGTCAATAAGCATGTTTGTTATGCGCCTGCAAGAAATCTAAAGCTGAAATTAAATTCTCTGTTTGGATTTTTTCTATGCCTGATTTTGAGTCCTTTTTTATCCATGGGTCAAAGCTTTACATTTAGTCAAGATAGAGGATTTCAATCTGCTGCTTTTCAATTATCTATATCTACAGACTTAGCTGGAGCTACTTTAAAGTATACTATCGACAATTCTGAACCATCAGCGACTAATGGCACTGTCTATTCAACTCCAATCGGAATTTCTACAAATACTATTGTTCGCACAATCGCTTATAATGCAACGGATACCATAATGGAGTCTTCGTCTTATTTCTTCATGGCTGACGTTCTTGCTGATACGAATATGCGCTCCTTTATTGTTCAAGATCCTATTTGGGGGCCACAGATAAGCGGGGCGCTGACTTCTTTGCCAATTATTAGTTTGGTTTTTAATGGAGACACAGTTAGTCATATAGACCAAGACAAAATGTCTACGGAATTTATTTTCCCTAATGGCGAAAACTTTCAGATCAATTGTGGAGCGCAACATTATGGAAATGCCTCTCTGCGATCCTTAGATAAAAAAAATCTGCGTTTATACTTTGATGACGACTACGGCCCTAAGAATTTGAATTATGATTTATTTGAAGATTATGGTTTTTGTCATAAGCCAAGCGATAAGCATGATAAACTAGATTTGCGTTCTAGTCATGACAGTTGGTTGTGGAATCCTACGGGCTTTGGCGAGCGATTCAGAGCTCAATCTTATATCACAACTAAATTGTTAGATGATATGATGCTGAAAGGTGGGGCGATTAATCCGCACAATCGATACGTTCACGTTTTTATGAATGGTATATATTGGGGCCAGTATGGATTGAGAGAAAAGTTTGATGATAATTTTTTGGCAAACTATTTAGGCGGCAATAATGAGGATTATGATTTTATTTCTGGTTCTAAAGTAACAGTCAGCGTATTTGAGCCAGATACACTTGTCTTAAAAGATGGAACCGGTGTTCAATGGAATAATCTTTTAAATGCTTCAGATACTTACAGTACTTGGAAAACAATGGCAGATAGGAATTCATTTTTTGATTTGATGCTTCTGTTTATGTACGGTTTCGCAGAAGCAGAGTGGAATGCTGTCGGTGCTCCTGATTTTGGTAAAAAGTTTCAGTTTCAAGTCAATGATGCGGATTTATTTTTTAGTCGTGGTTTCTTGCACAGAACAAATCGCTGCAATCCATTTCACAATGCCAATGGGCCAATGAATATGTTTCGACGTTTGTATGTTGAAAATGACCCAGATTTTCTCATGGACTTCGCAGATCGTTGCGCATTGCACCTCACGAACGATGGCATGCTCACGCCCAATACCTTAACACAACATCTCGATGATGTAGCTGCATTAATGAATACGAGTATTATTGCAGAATCTGCTCGATGGGCGGATTCCATAAATGAGACCAAGACCTCTTGGCTTGATACGCTCAATTCATATAAAAATAATTTTATTCCAATAAGAACAGATACAATCTTAAGCAATCTGCGCCAGGAAAATCTATATCCTTCATTAGATCCTGTTCAATTCTCTTTAGCCGCAGGTCTAGTAATGGCCAATACAAGTCTTAGTCTAAGCAACCCAAATTCAGGCGGCTCAATTTATTATACACTCGATAATTCTGATCCTCGTATAAGCGACGGTGGCATAAATCCTCAAGCACAGCTTTACAGTTCGAACATTGTTATCCCGCAAGGTGTAACAGAAGTCAAAGCGCGCGTTCTAGAACAGCAATCAATTTTTGACTACACAAATTTAGCTGTTGGAAAGCCCGTGAGTTCTAGTGGTTTCCAAGCGGCAAGGCCCGATTCGGTTGCGGTAGATGGAGAAATTAGAGGTTCATATTGGGGCTCAATTTGGGGTGGATATGATTTGGCCTATGTGACTTGGAAGAGCTCACCATGGATTGACATTGACCTGCTCCAAGTCGAGCAGATTGATAAAGTTTACTGTTGGAATCGCTCCGATTATGCTGTCACAAATCAATTTACAGATACCTACTGTTTTATATCTGATCAGCCCTTCACTTCCAATCTGGTTGCTGATTTGCTTTTAGATCCAAATGTTGATGCCTTTCAACTTTTAGGTATGAACGCCGATAAACTGACATTTAATACAAATACACAAGGGCGATATGTAAGGATTCAAAATCCTAACCCCTCCTATATAATGACCAGCGAAATTGAAGTCTTGCAAAAAAGTGCAACACCTAATTTGGTCGATGTCTGGAGTCCTATGGTTCCCAAAGTTTATCATACGAGTCAATCACATACGGATATCGTGATTAATGAAATTCACTATGACCCCAACGATAGCATAAGTGCGATAGACACTATTGCTGGAAATAATTATGAATTTATTGAATTGAAAAATACAGGGAATACTAGTATCCATTTGCATGGGATGCAACTCAATGGGGGAGTACAGTACAAATTCAATGAGTTTCATATACTTGCTCCAGGAGACTTCTTTGTCATTGCAGAAAATGCAGATCGCTTTCAAGAGAAGTATGGCTTTGCTTCTGACGCTCAGTTTAAAGGCCAGCTTGATAATGGTGGAGAATATTTGGAAGTGATTGATCCATTTGGAACCATTGCTGACTCGCTTACTTATGACGATAAAAATGGCTGGCCGTCAGAACCCGACCAAGGTGTGGTAAGCCTAGGCTTAAAACTGCCTTCTATCTTAGATAATGCGAATGAAGACAATTGGGCAGTGCAATCTGTACCTTATACGCCCGGGCAGGAAAATGAATTTGACGCAAATCATGATGCCCATCCTTTTCAGTTGAACGAACTTCAATACCACACCCGCGACAGTATCAATGGTGCAATTGTAATAGATGATGATGAGTTTGAGTTTATCGAATTGAAAAATACAAGCAATGTTGCTTTAGACATTTCACATTATTTCTTCAGCCGTGGAATAGAGTATAGGTTTCCATTGAATACTATTATTCCTGCAAATGATTTCATTGTCATTGCTAAAGACAGCACACTCTTTCATGCTCGATATGGTCAAGCAGCTGATGGTATTTATGATGGGAAATTGAGCAATAGTGGCGAGGAACTTTGGTTGCATGATAAACAAGGATATTTAATTGATGCTGTTTCCTATTCTGATAGTGCACCATGGCAATCTGATGCTGATGGTACGGGTTACTCACTGGCGCTATTTAAAGACAGCACAGAGAACGCAGAATATGACGATTGGGATATTCAATGTGAGGAAACCACTCTATGGGAAGACAATAAACATGAAACTTCCATTCAGCTCAGTGGCAATGCTTTTGAAATCTGTGCAATAGATTCTATTGTATTGAATACCCTTGAGCAGGGCTTGAGTCAAGGCGGAGATTGGACATTCAACAATCAAATAGTGACTGCGGCACAAAGCGCAGGTATTTACCAATATACTTATACCAATGCGAGTGGTTGTACCACAATTGATAGTGTAGATGTAACGCATCAGATTCCTGATTATGTGAGCACATTAGCCATTGCACCGAGTGCAATCGTAGGGCCTAAACAAGTGCGTACCATCGTCAGTATAAGCGAAATCAAAAATGAACTTTCTTGCACACCGGTTTATGTACTCATGCCTAAAGATATTAGTAGATACTCATTTTCATACCTACCTAACGCCTTAGGTATTGGTGGAGTGAGCGTCAATAATGGTGAGTGGCAGTATTATAGCACCAATCCAAGTTTTCATGTTTGGGAGTATATTGGAGGAGATTTCCCAGCCTTGGGCAGCAAAAAAATTGGTTTCATTGGATTGTACAATCCCAACAATACAGATGGAGCGACTACTTTTACAGTACAATTGTTTGGCGGGAGTGGAGGGGAGCTCAATGGCTTAAACAATTCAGATTCAGAAAATTTGATTTATTTTAAATGATAAGGACTATTACATATCGAACGCATACATTGAGGCTATTGGCTATATTCATTTTCCTGCTCATGAATGCTACAGATGTTTCTGCGCAATGTGCACCATTGGCGCCTGATTGTGATAATGATGGCGTTTGTGACTCACTAGATATTTGTCCCAATTTAAATGATGCACTTGTTGGCACTGCATGCGATGATGGAGATGCTTGCACGACGAATGATGTATGGACAACCGCTTGTGATTGTGAAGGGGTATTGCTAGCAGATGATGATCAAGACGGAATCTGTAATTCTAATGACCAATGTCCAGACTTTGATGATGAGATGGACATTGACAAAGATGGAATACCATATTGTTTAGATAATTGTATTGATGTAAATGAAAATGGTATTTGCGACGATATAGACTCTGATCCTTTTCCCCAAGACCTCAAAGTGCATTTTAGTCATAAAAGAGGTTTCTACAACAACACTTTTCAACTCGAACTCATCGCCAATATTCCAAACACGACCATTAGATATGAAGTGGGCGTGAATCCAATTTGTCCAAGTGTATCAAGTGGTACGATATACAGTGGAGCAATCTCGGTGCTAGATAATGGGACTCTTCAGACCATCAAGGTCATCGCTACAAATGGAACCCAAAGCACAAAAGTCTATACCCATTCATTTATATTTTTAACTGACGACCATCCAACTGTTGTATTGTCTCAGAGTCCTTATGCGGTAGCTGCAGGTGAAACTGAGGATGTCGCTTCCTTTGAATTTATCGTGAATCAGGGAAGTAAACTTAAAAGCGTTCAAGAATATTGTGGCACTAAGATTTCTTCTGGTGGTGTGAGTGCGGGCCAAAGTGACAAAGTGTTCTTTCGTTCAGCATATGATGCTGGAACCTTGAAAGCAGATTTATTTTCAGACCATTATTATGGGTTAAAACCTGTAGAAAAGATTGATCAACTGTTCTTGAGGGGCGAACACAATGATGATACACATCTGAGGCAATTGGTAGCACATGATGCCATGAGAGCATCAGGAGAATTTTCACCGGCTGGTCGATATGTGCAATTTATCAAATTCGCTGATAGTGTTGAAATAAGACATTTGCAGGAGCGCCCTGAAGGTGGGTTCATGGAATCTTATACAGGAATTGACAAACAAAATTTTGAAGCCATCACGAGTCATCACTATGCACCGCCTTTGAGTGCAGCTTATAATTCATTGATTGGTAATGCAACGAATTGGCCATTGATTAAGAATAACATCAATATGAATTCTCTATCGTCATTCATGATTAACGCATGGATTGCCAATGTAATTGATTATTGGGAAGATCATAATTTTAGAGCAGCTGGGCCAGCCAATTTAGCTTTGTCTGATGGTGCGGATAATTCGTGGCACTTCTTTAATTGGGATTTAGATGTTGGATATGGCAGAGTCTATATCAGTGGGAATAATACTGTTTGGCCCTCCGTCGATACAGCATGGTCAAGTCCCTGGAGTATAAAAACTCCTTTTTTAAGTCCTGAATTCATTTTACCTGTGCTCAACAATCATGATGAATTTAGACTCCTTTTTGCCGATCAGATTCATTGCCATATGAAGAATGATGGCGCATATACTGACAGTAATTATTTAGAACGAATTTGGACAAGAACAGATCAATTGACAAGTTTTGGTAAGGACAGATATTATTGGTCAAATCAAATGGATACATGGATTCCAAGAAAGTTAAATTGGTTGTTTGGAGAGTTGCAAAGTCATGACTATTATCCTGACTTAGACCAAGTCGAATTTTCTCATAAGGAAGGGGTATATCCTACTGCCATCAATCTAAGCTTGAGTAATACAAACACTACAGGTTCGATATATTATTCTCTTGATGGTTCTGATGTGCGTACGGAAACTGGAGGGCTCTCGACTAACGCAATTTTGTATTCATCCAGCATAAATTTACCGAAAGGAGTACATGAAGTCGTTGCAAGAGTTTATGACCCTAGCCAATCAGATTTAGTTGATAAATGGTCGGCATTTTGCTGTGCGAAAGTCTACTATATCAATCAGTCCTATGAAAATATTGTAATCAATGAGGTGCACTATGACCCTAATGACAGCATTTACTTTAATCCGCTATTGTCTCAATTGGATACCGTCGATGGAAAGAACTTTGAGTTTATTGAACTAAAGAATACAGGATTGGATACCGTCTATCTTGATGGAATTTCATTTACAAAAGGAGTAGACTTAACTGTTGGACGAAACTTCCCTTTAGCTCCTGGAGCATTTGCAGTATTCGCAGAAGATAGTTCTTGGTTTCATGAGAAATATGGTTTTGCTCCTGACGGTGTGTATTCTGGGCAACTGGACAATGGTGGCGAGAAAATCACACTTAAAAACCCAAAATTATATCTAATCGATACCGTTCGATATGATGATAAAAATGGCTGGCCTTCTGAACCTGATCAAGGAGTGGTGAGTTTGGGCCTAAAGCTCCCTTCTATCATTGATAATGGAAATGAAGACAATTGGTCTGTCCAATCCATTGCCTACACTCCCAAAGCGGAAAATATCTTTGATCCAAATCACGCGTTTCATCCGCTCCAAATAAATGAAATTCAATACCATACCACGGATAGTATCAATGGTGCTGTAGTTATTGACGATGACGAATTTGAATTCATAGAAATTAAGAATACTAGTAACGCCCCTGTAGATATTTCTCATTACTTCTTCTCTAGAGGAATTGAATATAGGTTCCCGCTAAATACGATTATCTCGGCCAATGGATTTCTGGTCATTGCCAGAGATAGTATGCTCTTTCATGCTCGTTATGGACAAGCTGCAGATGGAATCTATGATGGCAAATTAAAGAATAGTGGTGAAGATATTTGGTTGCACGATATAGCCGGAAATTTGATTGATGCAGTAAATTATGACGATAGTGCACCTTGGACAGAAGATGCAGATGGAACAGGCTTCTCTCTTGCTCTGTATCGCGATAGTTTGCAAAATGAAATTGCATCTAATTGGAATACGCAATGTTATCATGTGACACCTTGGAGTGACAATAAAATCAAAACTCAAATACAAATTGTTTCAAATCAAGAAGAAATTTGTGCTATCGACTCTCTAGACTTGAATAATTTTGTTGACCCCATGAACTCAAGCGGTTCTTGGTTTCTAAACGGTCAATCAAAGAATTTTGCAAACGATAGTGGGGACTACGTTTACATATTTACGAATACGAGCGGATGTAGTTCAACAGATACTTTAACTATTTCGCACCGCATTCCTGACTATGTGAGTACTCTTGCGATAGCCCCGAGTGCCATTGTTGGTTTGACTCAAGTCAGAACAATTATCAATATTTCTGAGGTCAAGAATAAGTTAGCTTGTTCTCCAGTCTATGTGCTCATGCCTAAGGATGTGAGCCGTTTCAACTTTACTTACCTGCCCAATGCACTAGCAATAGGAGGTCTAAGTGTAGATAATTCAGAATGGCAATACTATGGAACGAATCCAAGTTTTCATCTGTGGCAATTTATTGGAGACTTCCCAGCCGTTGGAACAAAAAAAATAGGCTTTATAGGAAGTTACAATCCCAACAATACTGACGGTGCCACTACTTTTACGGTCCAATTGTTTGGCGGCAGTGGCGGCGAAGACAATAGTCTCAATAATTCAGATTCAGAATCTCTTATTTATTTCAAATAGATAGATAGCCGTTAACAGCTTGATTGCCAAGAGGTCAACAGGAAATTTAGTATCTTTGTACTAACTTAAAAGCAATGCTAACCTACTCTATGCACCTTTTTTCATTCCATAAACTATGTCCGCTACTCAAAACGAGTATCTCTCAGAAAATACTATTACTAATATTTATTTTTTCTGCTCAAATTTTAAGCCTTGGTGCGCAAAGCATTCAGTTTAGTGAAGAGCGTGGTTTTTATAGCGCGCCTATTCAAGTAGCGCTGACGACTGATTTACCGAATGCAACGATAATGTATACCCTGGATATGAGCATTCCAAGCCAAACAAACGGAACAGCTTATACATCCTCCTTACCGATTAATACTACAACTAGTATTCGTGCAATCGCTTTCAATTCAACAGACACCCTATGGCATACGACCAGCAGTTATATTTTTCTTTCAGATGTAATCGCTGATACTAACATGAAACTGCACATCACTCAAGATCCACTATGGGCTCCCCAATTGAATGATGCCTTCTTAGATATTCCGACGGCATATGTAGTCAATGATAGCATTTTAAATTCCGACATAAAAGTGGCCTCCTCAGTTGAATTCTTCTTTCCGACTACTGGAGAAAAAGTTCAAACAAATTGTGGAACAAAATTATTTGGAAATGGTGGTTATCACACCGATCGATTGAGCATTAGATTGTACTTTGATGAAGAGTGGGAAGCTCCTAAAAATTTTGAATTTGATATGTTCAATGGTTTTGATGAAGGATTGAAACCGGTGAAGAAGTTTGATAAATTAGACTTGAGGCATGGTTGGTATAATACTTGGGACAACAAATTGCATGATACCCGATATCAAGACTATAACCGACATAATTATATCTCTACCAAAATTGGTGATGACATTATGTTGCAAATGGGACATTTAAGTCCGCATACACGCTTCATGCATATTTATAATAATGGAGTGTATAACGGGATTGTAACTTTGCGGGAGCGCTTTGATGATAATATGGCTGCCGAATATCTAGGAGGTGATAATGATGATTATGAATATATGGCTACTCCTAATCAGAGAGTATCTGCATTCCATCCTTATTCTCCAGACGTCAAGCATGGAACAGGAGAGCATTGGGATAGTATAGTGAGTAAATCAACTCAGTCTTATGCTGCATGGAAACCATTAGTTGATGAAAATAATTTCTTTGACCGCATGATAGCCTTCTGTTATGGGCAAGGAGAGGCAGAATACAGAGCTATAAGTTCGCCTGCTAGAGGCCAAGAATATATTTTGAACCTTAATGATGCAGACTACTTTTTTTATAGTGGCAGTCCAGTTCATTCGAATAGAACCAATCCTTTGCATAATGTCAATGGGCCGGATAATATGTTCCAAAACTTATACCTTTCTGGGGACGAAGATTTTAGAATGGACTTTGCTGATCGAGTGCATAAGCATGCAACGGGCAATGGAATTTTAACGCATAACCAAATTTTTCCTCATTGGCAATACATATCGAACATCGTTGATAAGGCTATGATAGCTGAGTCCGCTCGTTGGAGTCCTGATTCTACGCACAATAGAGATTCTTGGCGAGTGACTATTGATACCGTCGGACCATTGTATACTTCAGTGCGTTGTGATGTGATGCTTGAAGATTTTAAAAATGTGCGTTTATATCCAACATTGGATGCGGTCACACCTTCAGTACCGGAAGGGGAAGTTCCTTTAGGCACAACTGTGCAACTAACAAACCCCAACAATAACGGACAAATTTATTATACCATTGATGGAGTAGACCCAAGGGCGTCTGGAGGCTTAATAGATGCTTCAGCTCAGTTATATTCTGCGGGCATAAGTTTGACGAATCCTATAACAAAAATTCGCGCTCGAGTAAAAGGCTCAGATACGACATATAATTCAACCAATCATGCCATAGGAAAACCGTCAGTACTCTCATCACGCTTGAGTGCCACTTTATACGGACCTGAATATGCCAATGATGGGATACTGTGGAGCACACTCGCGGAAAAAACACTTACTAGACCTCAAAACGAATTTCAACCTTGGTGGGAAGTGGATTTACAATCTGTGGAAAATGTGCACGAGATTAAGGTGTGGTACACCTCTGAATTGGGTTCTTATTTCAACAATAAAAATGTTTATATATTCTCTTCAAATAGTCCAATCCCTGATTTGGATGCAGCCGTGCTAGCTGCAGATCCTAATATTGAATCCTTATATTTGGCAGGCCAATCTGGTGATGTGATTGAGTATAAATTACCTCCCAACTCAACAGCAAGATATGTGCGTGTGATGATGGAAGATCAAACACAAACTTTATGGCTTTCAGAAGTGGAAGTCTTAGAATACGATTCCATCAATCCTGTTGTTCACGATGTTTGGAGTGCCATGCAGCCTTTAGTATATCGTTTGCCTCAGAACTATACCGACTTAGTCATCAATGAAATTCATTATGACCCAGACGATAGCGTTTACTTCAATCCTGTTACAGCAATGATGGATACAGTGGCCGGAAGAAATTTTGAGTTTGTTGAATTGAAAAACAATGGCACAGAACCAATCTACATTTTAGGCGAGCTTTTCAATGATGGTATTCATTTTAAGACAGAAGAGTGTATCATCATTCCGCCGAACGACTTCTTTGTTCTCGCTGAGGATGCATCTTGGTTTGCCACTAAATATGGTTTTTCTCCCGATGCAGAATTCGTTGGTGAACTAGACAATGGTGGTGAATATCTGCAAATGGTCGACTACCAAGGCAATATAATTGACTCATTGACTTATGACGATAAAAATGGATGGCCATCAGAACCTGACCAAGGTGTTGTGAGTCTGGGCCTTAAGCTTCCTTCAACTCTAGACAATGGGGTAGAAGACAATTGGTCTGTTCAAAGTATTCGATACACTCCTAATGCAGAAAATGTTTTTGACCCCAATCATGCTGCCCATAGTCTACAATTGAATGAAATTCAATATCACGACATTGATAGTATCAATGGAGCAACAGTCATCGACGATGATGTCTTTGAATTTATCGAATTAAAAAATACCTCCGCAGCGGCATTAGATATCTCTGGCTACTTTTTTAGTCGAGGTGTCGAATATAGATTCCCCATGAACACTATAGTTCCTGCAAATGGCTTCATTGTGATTGCTAAAGACAGTTTGTTCTTTAATGCTAGAAACGGTTCTTTCCCGAATGGTGTTTATGAAGGAAAATTAAAAAATAGTGGAGAGGATATTTGGTTGCATGATGATAATGGCGATTTGATTGATGCCCTTTCGTATGACGACTCTAGTCCATGGGATGCGCTAGCCGACGGCACTGGATTTTCACTAGCTTTAAAAAAAGATAGTATTGAAAATGCTGATGCGAATGATTGGCGTGTGCAATGTCAAACAACAACTCTTTGGGCAGAGAATAAACATGAAACAGATGTCGACTTAAATGGGACTGCTTTTGAGATTTGTGCGATTGATTCGATAGTCTTAAATACTTTAGAACAAGGTTTAAGTGTTGGTGGCAACTGGATGTTTAATGGACAGGCCATAACTGTTGCAAGAGATGCTGGAGTATATCATTATAGTTTCACAAATGCAAGTGGATGTACGTCAATTGATAGCATTGACATCACGCATCAGATACCTGATTATGTAGCAACCTTGGCTATTGCACCTAGTGCAATTGTAGGTCCAACACAAGTAAGAAATATTGTGAGTATTAGTGAAGTTCAAAATAAACTATCCTGCTCTTCAGTATATGTCTTGATTCCAAAAGATATCAATAGATTTAATTTTACCTATTTACCCAATGCACTTTCCATTGGAGGTGTAAGCGTAAACAATAGCGATTGGCAATATTATAGTACAAATCCAGGCTTCCACGTTTGGGAATATATTGCTGGAGATTTTCCTGCATTGGGAACCAAGAAGATTGGATTTATAGGATTGTACGATCCGAACAATACCGATGGAGCAACTACTTTCACAGCACAGCTGTTCGGCGGTAGTGGTGGTGAAGTAAATGGCTTGAATAATTCTGATTCAGAAAGCTTGATTTATTTCAAATAGAGCGTCTAAAGCTTGTTATCCAACTGTTTATGTGACTTTTGCTGCCCATAAAAGTGTATCTTTAAGACTTAAAGTCAGCGATAATCTACTACATGCCCAACTTTATCTCTAGATATTTCTTTGCATTGTTCAACCTTAAAACAAAGGCCCAATATCTCTATTGTGTTCTTTTCCTTTTTTCACCTTTAGTAGGTCTTTCGCAAACTATTGATTTTAGTGAGGATCGAGGCTTTAAGTCTAGCAGCTTCAATTTGCTATTGAGCACAGATTTACCCGCTGCCACAATAAAATATACCTTGGATCATACAGCGCCTTCTGCTACTACAGGTCTTGTTTATTCCACAGCAATTAATATAAATTCTAATTCAGTTGTAAGAGCATTTGCTTATAATTCAACAGACACAAGTGAGGAGAAAAGCTATACTTACTTATACTTAAGTGAGGTTGTGAGCGATAGCTTAATGAGAACCTTTATAACTCAAGATCCGCAATGGAGTAGCGAAATTATTCCAGCTCTTCTTTCCAAGCCTTCAATATTTTTAACATTTGATGATACTATAGGTGTCAATGTGAAAACTCAAGCATCGGCCGAATTCGTTTTTCCGAATCCTAGTGAAAATTTTCAAGTCAATTGTGGAATTGAGCATTATGGAAATGGTTCGCTTCGTTTACCTAAAAGAAATATTCGCCTGCATTTTGATGAAGAGTTCGGACCAAAAAATCTAGAAGCAGATTTGTTTTCGGACTATACCTTCTGCCATCGTGCAACAAAAAAACATGACAAGCTAGATTTAAGAACAAGCCATGATAGCTGGTTGTATAATCCAGGCGGACTGGCAAATCCTTCCGACTGGGCCCTTGGCTTGAAAGGCCAAGCTTACATCTGCACTAAAATGGCAGATGACTATATGTTGAAAGGTGGCTCCTTTAATCCTCATAACCGTTACGCTCACGTTTATTTAAATGGCCACTATTGGGGGCAGTACAATTTGCGTGAAAAGTTTGACGATAATTTTTTGGCAAATTATATGGGCGGTGAAAATGAAGACTATGATTTTATTTCCGGCTCCAAAGTTATCGTGGGCGTTTTTATGCCTGATAGTGGTGTTTTAAAGAATGGAAGTGGAAGCCAATGGTATAATTTAGTTAATGCTTCTAATAATTACGCGCAGTGGAAAACAATGGCCGACAAGAATTCTTTTATGGATTTGATGTTGTCCTTCATGTACTTCACTCCTGAAGCTGAATGGAATGCTGCTGGAGCGCCAGATTTTGGCAAAAAATTCCAGTTTCAAGTAAATGATGCTGATTTGCTATGGACGCGTTACATCATGTGGAATGCAAATCGAACCAATCCAGTTCACAATGCCAATGGACCTGATAATATGTTTCGCAAACTATATCAATCTGGTGATCCTGATTTTTTCTCAGACTTTGCAGATAGAGCAGCATTGCATCTAACAGAAAATGGTTTATTGAGTCCAGCTACAGTTACCCAAGATTGGTTAGCACTTTCAGATTTAATTGACACTTCAATTGTTGCTGAGTCTGCACGTTGGGCTGATGATAGCACAGAAAACAAAACCAATTGGCGTGATTCTATAAACAGTGTAAGCACGAACTATGTTCCTTATCGATCAGATGATGTTCTCGGCTTTTTGAAAACAGAAGGTCTATACCCTTCGATTGATCCCGTACAATTTTCGCATCCTTCAGGCATCTTGCCAATAGGCACTAATGTTACACTTACAAATCCAAACAATAAAGGGGATGTCTATTTTACAACTGATAATTCCGACCCGAGAGCCTTAGGAGGAACTTTGTCGCCTGCGGCCACTTTTTACAATTCTCCAATCACCATTGGTCAAGGCGTGACAGAGGTAAAGGCCAGAGTGAAGTCCATCGATACTACTTATAATTACATTGACTTGGGAATAAATAAGCCCATTTCTTCCACAGGTACACACGCTCTTATGCCAGAAAAATTTGCTAATGACGGCAGAATCAGGGGCATGTATTATTTATACACTTATAATAGTGAAGATTCTATCGCATACGTTACCGGCAAATATGAACCTTGGATTGAAATCGATCTGCAATCAGTTCAACAAATTGATCGGGTTATCTGTTGGAATCGTTCGGGTGCAGGTTTTGTGAACAATTTTGAGGACACCTATTGCTTTGTTTCTGATCAAGCTTTCTCCTCAACCGCTACAGTAGATTTGATCAATGATCCAAATGTAGATTCGTATCAATTTCCAGGAATGGGAGGAGACAAAATGTTATTCGAAACTGGTGGTATACAAGGAAGATATGTTCGCATACAAATTCCCAATAAATCGGCATATATGATGATAAGTGAAATTCAAATTTTGCAAAAAGATCCTACGCCAATTATTAAAGATGTGTGGAGTCCTATGGTTCCCAAAGTTTATCATACGAGTCAATCACATACGGATATCGTGATTAATGAAATTCACTATGACCCCAACGATAGCATAAGTGCGATAGACACTATTGCTGGAAATAATTATGAATTTATTGAATTGAAAAATACAGGGAATACTAGTATCCATTTGCATGGGATGCAACTCAATGGGGGAGTACAGTACAAATTCAATGAGTTTCATATACTTGCTCCAGGAGACTTCTTTGTCATTGCAGAAAATGCAGATCGCTTTCAAGAGAAGTATGGCTTTGCTTCTGACGCTCAGTTTAAAGGCCAGCTTGATAATGGTGGAGAATATTTGGAAGTGATTGATCCATTTGGAACCATTGCTGACTCGCTTACTTATGACGATAAAAATGGCTGGCCGTCAGAACCCGACCAAGGTGTGGTAAGTTTAGGATTAAAATTACCATCCATTTTAGACAATTCAAATGAAGACAATTGGGCGGTGCAATCTGTACCTTATACTCCCGGACAGGAAAATGAATTTGACGCAGATCATGATGCCCATCCTTTTCAGTTGAACGAACTTCAATACCACACCCGCGACAGTATCAATGGTGCAATTGTGATAGATGATGATGAGTTTGAGTTTATCGAATTGAAAAATACAAGCAGTACAGCATTAGACATTTCACATTATTTCTTCAGTAGAGGAATAGAGTATAGGTTTCCATTGAATACTATTATTCCTGCAAATGATTTCATTGTCATTGCTAAAGACAGCACACTATTTCATGCTCGATATGGTCAAGCAGCTGATGGGATTTATGATGGGAAATTGAGCAATAGTGGCGAGGAACTTTGGTTGCATGATAAACAAGGTTATTTAATTGATGCTCTTTCCTATTCTGATAGTGCACCTTGGCAATCTGATGCTGATGGTACGGGTTACTCACTGGCACTATTTAAAGACAGTACAGAGAACGCAGAATATGACGATTGGGATATCCAATGTGAGGAAACCACTCTATGGGAAGACAATAAACATGAAACTTCCATTCAGCTCAGTGGCAATGTTTTTGAAATTTGTGCAATAGATTCTATTGTATTGAATACCCTTGAGCAAGGCTTGAGTCAAGGTGGAGATTGGACATTCAACAATCAGATGGTGACTGCGGCACAAAACGCAGGTATTTACCAATATACTTATATCAATGCGAGTGGTTGCACCACAATTGATAGTGTAGATGTCACTCATCAGATTCCTGATTATGTGAGCACATTAGCCATTGCACCAAGTGCAATCGTAGGGCCTAAACAAGTGCGTACCATCGTCAGTATAAGCGAGATCAAAAATGAACTTTCTTGCACACCGGTTTATGTACTCATGCCGAAAGATATCAGCAGGTACTCATTTTCATACCTGCCTAACGCCTTAGGTATTGGTGGAGTGAGTGTAAACAATTCTGAGTGGCAGTATTATAGCACCAACCCAAGCTTCCATGTTTGGGAGTATATTGGAGGAGATTTCCCAGCCTTGGGAAGCAAAAAAATTGGTTTCATTGGATTGTATAATCCCAACAATACAGATGGAGCGACCACATTTACCGTACAATTGTTTGGCGGGAGTGGAGGAGAGCTCAATGGCTTAAACAATTCAGATTCCGAAAGCTTGATTTACTTCAAATAGCTCCATAAAGCGGTGATAATGAGTTGTTAGCGCTCTTATATCTATCATATTTTTCTTATTTTTGTAGGAGAACTGCTAAAGTGAATAACCTACTCACATTCACCACAAAGATTAGATTCGTCAAGAGTTTATTGCTTTTAATTACTTCTGTACTGATTTCCTTTGGAAGCTATGCACAGTCTAGAGTGGACTATAGTATAGAGCGTGGGTTTTACAGTGCAGCTTTTAATTTAAGCCTCAGCACAACGCTCCCCAATGCGACCATAAAGTATTCAAGCGATTCAGAATGGCCAATCAATGGGTCTGTCTATTCAAGCCCAATAAATATTACAACAACCACAGTTATTAAAGCGGTAGCATACAATGCAATAGATACATTAGAGGTGGCTGCTCATTCCTACATTTTCTTGAATGATGTAATCAATCAACCAGCAAATCTGTCAATCTATCCTCCAGACACTGAAATGGACCCTGATGTAGTCAATGATCCTCAGTATACTGCTGCTCTAATGAATGGGATGCAACATATTCCGACAATTTCAATTTCCTTACCTGAAAATCACTTTATAGATTCCGCTGTAGGTATTTATACGAATCCCTTAGAACGAGGAATCGCTTGGGAGCGAATGGCTTCGATGGAATATATTGAACCGAATGGAACAAATTTCCAAGAGAATATGGGCATGCGAATTCATGGAGGAGCAAGTAGGCGAAGAGATAAAAAAGCATTCAGGATATATTTCAGGTCTGAATATGGCCCAACGAAATTAGATTATCCATTTTTTGGTAAAGAATACGACCATTCAATTGACGCTATGGTTCTAAGATGCCGTGGTGGGAACAGTTATGTCGTAGCCAATAGACATGACCATCGTACGAGAGCCCAATTGTCTAGAGATCAATTTGCTAGAACATTACAAGAGAAAATGGGCTATGTTGCCTCTCATGGAGTACAAGCACATTTATACATCAATGGTGTGTATTGGGGTGAGTATAATCCAATTGAGTATTTTAATCAATCCTTCATGCAATCTTATTTTGGTGGAGATGAAGAGAGCTTTGAAATTTGGAATCACTCTGGCCAAGAAGAGGGACTATCAGACACCTGGTCGCCCATGCACGATTATTTAGATGCCGACAGCTTATTATTAAGCCAAGTTGTTTACGATTCAATAGCATCAATAGTAGATTTAGAAAATTTGGCCGACTACGCCTTAATGAATTACTATGGAGGTAATAATGATTGGGACCACAACAATTGGTATGCGGCTAGAGATGTCATCGACAATGGTAAATGGCGATTTTTTGCATGGGACAATGAACAATTTTTTAAAGAAATGTATTGGAATGCAACGGTAACGCATAACCCTTATAAACCCACCAATCTTTTTAAGAGGTTGATGAAATATCCTGATTTCAAGCAATTGTTTCTAGATAAGGTGCATTGCAGATTGGATAATAATGGTATTTTGTCACAGCCCGTTCTCGACTCTCTTTGGATGGAGCAGTTTGCCGTTTTAGGCAACTCCATCGTAGCTGAATCTGCAAGGTGGGGTGATAATCAAAGAGACAGTTTACCTTACACCATCAATGTTGAGTACATTGCCGAACAGAATAGATTAAGAAATGACTACTTCCCAATTAGAGATAGTGCAGTTTTATCTCAAATGACGAATGCTGGCTTATATACTGTTGGTTTGTTGCCTGTATCTTTTAGTCAATATGGTGGTCAAATTGGATCCGCCTTTCAATTAAGCTTAACGAATAATAATCCAAACGGAACATTATACTATACGATAGATGGTACAGATCCTCGAGCAGCTGGTGGTACGATATCGAGCGCTGCAATCGTTTATTCAGGGCCAATAAGTCTGAGTGGCGTTACGCAAGTCAATGCACGCGTTCTACACAATGGCGATTGGAGTCCAGCTTGTCCAAAAACATTCTTCTCCCCGCAAAATTATTCTGGACTTGTGATAAATGAGATTCATTATGATCCCAATGATAGCATCAATGCCACGGATACTATATCGGGCAGTAATTATGAGTTCATAGAGTTGAAGAATACGTCTAATTCGGATTTGCATCTTCATGGACTTAGATTACAAGGTGGAGTATTTTACGACTTCAAGGAGTTTGATATACTTGCTCCTGGAGACTTTTTCGTCATTGCAGAAAATACTGAACGATTCCAAGAAAAATACGCTTTTGCAGCCGATGGAGAGTTCAGAGGGAAACTCGATAATGGAGGTGAATATCTCGAGATAATCGACCCTTTTGGAAATATTTCAGATGCAGTCCATTACGATGATGGCAATGGCTGGCCAACAGAGCCCGATCAAGGTGTAGTGAGCTTAGGACTAAAACTACCTTCTATTTTGGATAATAGCAATGAAGACAATTGGGCTGTACAGTCTGTTCCTTTTACTCCAGGTCAGGAAAATATATTTGATGACAGTCACAATCCTTATCCACTTCAATTAAATGAAATTCAGTATCATACTCGCGATAGTATAAATGGTGCAATTGTCATAGATGATGATGAATTTGAGTTTATAGAATTGAAAAATACAAGCAACACTCCTTTAGACATTTCGCATTACTTTTTCAGCCGAGGGATAGAATATAGGTTTCCATTAAACACCATAGTCCCTGCAAATGGATTTATAGTCATTGCAAAGGACAGCGTTTTATTTGAAGCTCGACATGGCGCTTTTCCTGATGGAGAATATGCCGACGGAAAATTAAGCAATAGCGGTGAGGATATTTGGTTGCACGACATCAACGGATATCTAATTGACGCAATTTCTTATACCGATGATACTCCTTGGCAAAGTGAAGCAGATGGGACGGGTTACTCATTGGCTCTATTCAAAGACAGTTCAGAAAATGCATTATATGACGATTGGGACGTGCAGTGTGAGGAGACAACTTTGTGGGCCGACAATAAACATGAAACAGCAATTGACCTCAGTGGCAATGCCTATGAAATCTGTGCAATAGATTCTCTAGTTCTGAACACCCTCGAACAAGGATTAAGTCAAGGTGGTCAATGGACTTATAATTCTCAAATTGTCAGTGCTGCACAGAACGCAGGTATTTACCACTACACTTATACAAATGCGAGCGGATGTACAACAACTGACAGCATAGATATCACGCATCAGATCCCTGACTATGTCTCTACCTTAGCGATTGCACCCAGTGCTATTGTCGGGCCCAAACAGGTGCGTACAATTGTCAGTATAAGTGAAATCAAGAATGAACTATCATGTAATTCTGTTTATGTGCTTATGCCAAAAGATATAAGTAGATACTCGTTTACGTACTTGCCGAATGCTCTAGGCATAGGAGGTGTGAGTGTCAACAATAGCGATTGGCAGTACTATAGCACGAATCCAAGTTTTCATGTTTGGGAATATATTGCCGGCGACTTCCCTGCTTTGGGTACTAAGAAAATCGGCTTTATCGGTTTGTACAACCCTAATAATACTGATGGTGCAACCACTTTCACAGTACAATTGTTTGGTGGGAGTGGTGGAGAGCTCAATGGCTTGAACAATTCAGATTCAGAAAGTTTGATATATTTCAAGTGATGAAGCTAAATGAATATAGTATTCAATGAAAGTTGCGACTACACTTATTGATAATCTACTAAGAAAACTTTCATTCATTTTTTCTCTAATATTGTGCGTACATACTTCAGGCTTTGCTCAAATTTGCGTTTCAGAAATAATGTACCATCCCCAGGAAGAAGGAGCCGTATATCCAAATTATTTTGACAATGAAGAGGCCGAATTTATTGAAATAACAAATCTTGGTTCATCGACCGTTGATATTTCTTCTTGGTGCATTGATGGAGTATCTTTTTGTTTCCCAGATTCAACATTCATTAATTCAAATCAAGTTCTTTTAATAGCAAAAAATCTTACACTTTTTAATAGCAAGTATGGACTAAATGCAGACTTTCTATACTCAGGTTCTCTTTCCAATAAGGGCGAAAAAATAGTGCTTGTAGATTCAAATGGTCTCATTCAATTTGAAGTTAATTACGATGATAAATTTCCATGGCCTTCTATTGCGGATGGATTCGGATATTCTTTGGAGCTAGCGTGTACAATTTGTGATATGCAAAATTCGTATAATTGGAGAGTCTCACCAAATGGGCATAGTGCAGGAGTTTTCACAATTCAAAATTTTAATCAAGATCTTCCTTCAATAAACAATGTAAACAGAAATATTGCAATACCACAGGCCAATCAAGCAGTCCAAATTTCAGCGACTATAGAGCATAGCACTTCAGCTCAACTTAAATATTATGTCAATTTTGGCGGGGAGCAAACAGCCACAATTTTGAGTAATGTTGGGGGCAACTATATTTTTGAAATACCTGGATTGAATGATACCTCCCTTGTTCAGTATAAAATTCAAGCGACTAATGCCGTTGCTCTTTCTGTTTATCCAAGGGATGACTCTCTTGTTGGGTTTGACGGTTATGCCATACAAAATAATGTAGTGAATTCTTCAAATTTTCCTATTGTAAATTGGTACTATGCTAATGATTCATCCAAGGATAAGTCTGTTATTGAACATCAAGGCAATTTTATTTCAAATGCCAATGTCTGGTGGCGGAGAAATAAACATTGGAAAGTGGAGATGCCCAAAACAACTAATTTTGAAATCCCTGGACTAAGTAAGTTCTCCGTTGATGAAATACAATTTAATAGACCAGATCATACTTTCACTCCTATAGTTCCAGGAACAATGGCAAGGACGACAGTCTTCATGAACTTGATTGCGCAAGAAGGTGAGCCTGAACGGGATGTTTTTAATATTCGTGTTGATGAAAATGGAAGCCAAGGAATCCTGTGGACTTATTTCAGTTGGCCGGACAGCGATTGGAGAGAAGAAGTAGGAATTGAAAAAGAAGGTACTGAATATTGGAAATTCCCATCTTCTCGTATTCCAGAAGTAAAATTCCCTAAAGGTGGTTCTGATGTAAATTTTCAAAATTTACTCTCTGTAAAAGATAGTGTTGGTTCTCATCTTCTAGATATTTATGATATCCCCGGAATGGTAAATTTTTCTGCGCTGAGCACCCTTATTTGCCATTGGGATGCAGGCTTAAAAAACTTTTATATGCAACTTAAACCTAATGGTCGTTGGGATGCCGACATTTGGGATGTTGATGCAGCGCCAAAAACTGGTGTTGAAGAAACCGATTCTTCTTGGTGTCAATGTGGGGAGCTCCCTTTTCAGAATTCAGCGAATGCAAATATCGGAAATCTTGGGAACGACTTTGCCAAACCACTACTTGCCAATAGCCAAAGAGTCAAAAAAATGTATGAAAGACGTTTGCGAACTCTTATAGATAAATATTACGCGGTAGGCGAATTAATTAACCGTGCCACATTATATGCAGATTTATCTGACCTGGATGTAATTGCTACATCAAATCACTACAATACTATTGGACATGTTGATTCTGCACGAGAGAACGTTTTTGTCAATTTCCCCAACTGGCAAATGGCGCGCTATCAAGCTAAGCCTAATTTCCCCGCATCAAGTCAGAATCCAACGACCATAGTGATCAATGAACTTCAATACGCGCCCTCTGGTGGCAGAGAAGAAGAATTTGTAGAACTTTACAACTATGGTTCTGAGTCTATAGATTTAAGTAATTGGATGATTAGTGGGTTAGACCTCGTACTGCCTTTTGGTACAGTGATATTAGAAAATGATTATTTAGTTGTAGCGAAGAATTCAAAGCGATTCATTCAAAAATATGGTTCAGGAAAATATGTTGCCGCAGATTTTATCGATGGGCAGTTAGAGAATTCCGGAGAGACTATTAAATTATTGAAGCCCGATTTTACAGTAATTGATTCAGTTCGATACGAATTGATTGGATGGAAACAGGCTCATGGTGGACCTTCTTTAGAAAGAATAAGTCCGAGCGGAGCTTCAAATGACCCTGCAAATTGGGCTCCATCAATGGCTCCTTATGGAACTCCTGATGAAATAAATCAAGCGGACATTTCTGCAAATCATCCTCCAATAAGTTCAAGCATTCAAAGCGCTCTTCAGATTAATGAACTAATGTATAATGCCCCTGCATTTAATGATATTGAAGGGGAAGACCTTGAATTCATAGAGATTAAAAATACAACTAATGTGAACTTGAATATCTCGGGAGTCTATTTTTCGGATGGAATAGAATACTCATTTCCGCAGGGCTCATCAATAGCTGCCAATGGCTTTGTTGTTTTAACTTCAAACGAATCACTCTTTAAATTAAAGTATGGGTTTGCACCCTTTGGTGAATATGAAGCCAAATTGAGTTCGAGTGGGGAAAGGATAGAATTATCAGATTCTCTGGATTACATTATCGATAGTGTTGAATACGATGACAGTTCGCCTTGGACAAGTCTTGCTGATGGAACTGGATTTTCTCTAGCGCTCTATCTTGATAGCACACAGAATGAATTGGCGTCAAATTGGAACATTCAATGTGAAGAGACCACTGCAGGGAGAGAAAATAGACATCAAACTGAAATACAATTAAGTGAGTATGCCATTGAAATCTGTACAAATGATTCAGTCAATTTGAGTGACTTAGAAATGAGCCCAAGCCTCAATGGTATTTGGAGCTTGAATAATCAAACGGTCAACTTTGCAAACGCTACTGGAATTTACCAATACACCTTTACTAATTCTAGTGGATGTACATCAACAGACAGCCTAGACCTCACACATCAAATTCCTGACTATGTGACCACTCTAGCTATTGCTCCCAGCGCTATCGTAGGGCCAAAACAAGTGCGTACAATTGTAAATATTACCGAAATCAAGAATGAACTGTCGTGCACTCCTGTTTACGTGATTATGCCAAAAGACATCAGCAGGTACTCTTTTACCTACCTGCCAAATGCTTTAGGCATAGGCGGAGTGAGTGTGAATAATTCAGATTGGCAATATTATAGTACCAATCCTAGCTTTCACGTTTGGGAATACATTGCTGGAGAATTCCCAGCTTTGGGCAATAAAAAGATTGGTTTTATTGGCTTGTATAACCCCAACAACACTGATGGGGAGACAACCTTCACGGTTCAATTATTTGGTGGAAGTGGAGGAGAACTCAATGGATTAAATAATTCGGATTCAGAAAGCTTAATTTACTTCAAATAGAGTAATAAGGCTGCCATAATGAGTTGTTAGCATTCATTTTCATTGCAAATTATGCAGTAATTTTATAGAATATTTTAAAAGTGAATAGCCTACTAACTTTCACATATAATACAGCTATTAGGAGAACAATTTTGATTGTCTTCTGTGTACTCTCAATTTCAAATTTGAGTGCACAGTCACGAGTTGACTTTGGCGTTGAACGAGGGTTTTATACTGCAGCATTTAATTTAAGTCTAAGCACTACTCTTCCAAATGCAACGATCAAATATTCTACAGATGCAGAATGGCCTATAAATGGTTCAGTATACTCTAGTCCAATAAATATTTCAACCACAACTGTCGTTAAGGCAATCGCCTACAATGCAATAGACACTCTTGAGGTTGCTGCGCATTCATATATTTTCTTGAATGATGTGGTCAATCAAGCAGCGAATTTATCCATATATCCTCCAGATACTGAAATGGATCCTGACGTCGTCAATGACCCACAATACAGTGCAGCATTATTGGATGGCTTGCAACATATTCCAACCATTTCTGTGAGTTTGCCTGAGGACCATTTCATTGATACAGCTGTTGGTATTTATGCCAATCCATTCGATAGAGGCATTGCTTGGGAACGAATGGCATCATTTGAATATATAGAGCCAAATGGCGTTCGCTTTCAGGAAAATATGGGCATTCGAATTCATGGTGGTGCAAGCCGTGGTCGCGATAAAAAAGGGTTTAGAATTTATTTCAGAGGAGATTATGGGCCAACAAAATTGGACTACCCACTTTTTGGAACATCCTATGATCACAGTGTAGACGCCATCGTTTTGAGGCCAAGAGGTGGAAATTCTTGGTTGCAACATAGACCAGAGCATAGAGATCGGGCGCAACTAACAAGAGACCAATACGCAAGAGAGCTTCAAGAAGGCATGGGATATGTTACATCTCATGGAATTCAAACACATCTATATATCAATGGGGTTTATTGGGGAGAATACAATACCATTGAATTTTTGAATCAATCCTTTATGCAGTCTTATCTCGGTGGTGACGAGGAGAGTTTTGAAATTTGGAATCATTCGGGTCAAGAAGAAGGCCTATCAGACACTTGGACTCCTTTGCATGATTATTTAAATGCAGACACATCATTACTCAGTCAGTCGGTATATGATTCATTGAATTCTGTTGTTGATCTAGAAAATTTGGCCGACTATGTACTCATGAATTTTTTCGGCGGAAATACAGACTGGGATAATAACAATTGGTACGGAGCTCGAAATGTTGTTGATAATGGCAAATGGCAATTTTTCGCTTGGGACAGTGAGCAATTTTTTAAAGAAATGTATTGGAATGCCACCTCTAAGCATATAGCTTATGCACCCACCAATTTGTTCAATCGACTCATGGAGTATCCAGACTTTAAACAATTGTTCATGGATAAAGTGCATTGCCGCCTAGATAATAATGGAATTTTATCTCCACCTATAATTGACAGCATGTGGATGGCTATTTATGCAACATTAGGTAATTCAGTTGTTGCCGAATCGGCTCGATGGGGCGATGCCAAACGTGATTCACTTCCATATACTTTAAATGCAGAATATCTCACGGAGCAAAATAGATTGAGGACAGCATATTTCCCTTTCCGTGCTGATACGGTAAAATTGCAAATGGTCAATGCAGGATTCTTAGACCTTAGTGTTCAGCCTGTAGACTATAGTCAATATGGCGGACAAATTCCAACTTCATTTCAATTAAGCCTGACCAATCCAAACTCATCTGGAACTCTTTATTATACCATAGACGGAACTGACCCCAGAGCTCCTGGTGGTGGCATTTCATCAAGTGCGATGGTATATTCAGCCCCAATAAGTTTAATTGGAGTTGTCGAAGTAAATGCAAGAGTTCTTTTCAATGGAAATTGGAGTGCAGCATGTCCAAAAACGTTTTATACTCCACAAGACTATTCCGGACTTGTTATTAATGAAATTCACTATGACCCAAACGATAGCATCACTGCCACTGACACTATTGCAGGAAACAACTATGAATTCATTGAACTGAAAAACACATCGACAACAGACATCCACCTTCACGGCATAAATCTTCAAGGCGGTGTCAATTATAAATTTAATGATTTCATTGTTCTCGCTCCTGGCCAATTCTTCGTGCTCGCTGAAAACGAAGAGCGATTTCAAGAGAAATATGGCTTCTTAGCTGATGGACAATTCAAAGGAAAATTAGACAATGGTGGAGCTCAACTAGAATTGATTGATCCTTTTGGCAATCTAACTGATGTCGTAGACTATGATGATGGAAATGGATGGCCAACTGAACCCGATCAAGGTGTTGTGAGCTTAGGCTTGAAACTGCCTTCTATTTTAGACAATTCAAATGAAGACAATTGGGCAGTGCAATCTGTTCCATTTACTCCTGAACAGGAAAATGAATTTGATGCAGATCATGATGCCCATCCTTTCCACTTAAACGAACTTCAATACCACACCCGCGACAGTATCAATGGTGCCATCGTGATAGATGATGATGAGTTTGAGTTTATCGAACTAAAAAATACAAGCAATGTTGCTTTAGATATTTCGCACTATTTCTTTAGCAGAGGAATAGAGTATAGGTTCCCATTGAATACTATTATTCCTGCGAATGATTTCATTGTCATTGCTAGAGACAGCACACTATTTCATGCTCGATATGGTCAAGCCTCTGATGGGGTTTATGATGGAAAATTGAGCAATAGTGGAGAAGAAATTTGGTTGCACGATATCAATGGATATCTCATCGATGCTATTTCTTATACCGATGATTTGCCTTGGGATAGCGAAGCTGACGGAAGTGGTTATTCATTAGCTCTCTATCGCGACAGCATAGAAAATAAAAGTGCAAATGATTGGAACGTGCAATGTGTCGAATCCACTTTATGGGCAGACAATAAACATGAAACAGATATTGATTTAAGTGGAAACCTTTTTGAAATTTGCGCTATAGACTCGCTAGTGTTGAACACCGTTGAGCAAGGCTTGAGTCAAGGCGGAGATTGGACTTATAATTCGCAGATAGTGACTGCGGCACAAAGCGCAGGTATTTACCAATATACTTATACCAATGCAAGTGGATGTACGACTGTGGACAGCATAGATGTAAGGCATCAGATTCCAGATTATGTAAGCACCTTGGCCATCGCCCCGAGTGCAATAGTTGGACCCAAGCAAGTACGCACAATAATTAGTATTAGTGAAATAAAGAATGAACCGTCTTGCACTCCCGTTTATGTAATCATGCCGAAAGATATTAGCAGATATTCTTTCACCTATTTGCCGAATGCCTTAGGTATAGGTGGTGTCAGTGTAGACAATAGCAATTGGCAATATTATAGCACCAATCCAAGTTTTCACGTTTGGGAATTTATTGCTGGTGATTTCCAAGCATTAGCGACTAAAAAAATTGGTTTTATTGGCTTGTACAATCCGAATAATACTGATGGAGAGACCACATTTACCGTACAACTGTTTGGAGGCAGTGGAGGAGAACTTAATGGTTTGAACAATTCGGATTCAGAGAGCTTAATCTACTTCAAATAAATTATTATGGCTTGTTATCCAGGTGTTTACGCGTGGCTTTAACGCATTAAAAAGCGTTATCTTTGAGAGTAAATTCTAGGATAACCTACTATGTCCAAAATTTTAATTGAATTTATTCTTGCTTTCACCTCAAAGCATAGTTCAAAGACTATATGTCTTGTTCTAGTCGCTTTTTTGTGTAACAACCTTGTGAACGCACAATCTTTAACTTTTAGTGAGCAAAGAGGATTTAAAACGACTAACTTTCAATTGAGTTTGTCTACTGACTTGGCAGGAGCAACAATCAAGTACACATTAGATCATACCACACCAAGTGCTACCAATGGAGTGCTTTATTCTGCTCCAATTCCAATTTCGGCAACAACCGTTGTTAGGGCCATTGCTTATAATAGTTCTGACACCTCAGATGCGATAACGAGTTCTTATTTGTTTTTGGCTGACATTATCGCTGATTCTTCAATGAACACTTTCATTACCCAAGATCCAGTGTGGGGCCCTCAAGTTGAAATGGCTCTTTTAGATATTCCAACAATAAGCGTCGTTTATGATGATACTATAGGAATCGATGAAAAAGTTCCGGCATCAGCTGAGTTCATTTTCCCGAACACTGGAGAGCAGTTTCAGATAAATTGTGGGATTGAACATTTTGGAAATGGCTCTCTAAAATTAGCAAAGAGAAACGTGAGAATGCATTTTGATTCTGAATTTGGTCCTAAAAATTTAGAAGCAGACCTTTTTAGCGACTATGAATTTTGTTTTAAATCGACGAAAAAACATGATAAGCTTGATTTAAGAAGCAGTCATGATTCATGGCTCTATAATCCCGGAGGAACAAATGTCAATTCATGGATTTATTCTAACCGATCTAATTCGTACCTCACCACAAAACTTCAGGATGACCTCATGAATTTGGGAGGTTCTCGAAACCCTTTAAATCGATTTGTCCATGTTTATTATAATGGAAAATATTGGGGCCAATATGACTTAAGAGAAAAGTTTGACGACAACTTCATGGCAAATTCTTTGGGAGAGGAAAATGAAGATTTTGATTTTATTTCAGGTTCCAAGAGCAGAATTTCTTGTTTCCTACCCGACACTGGAGCATTGAAAGATGGCACTGGGCTTCAGTGGCAGGCATTGTATTCTTCAACACATGATTATAATCTTTGGAAAAGCATGGTGAATGAAAATTCATACTATGACTTGATGATCAATTTTATGTACTTCAATTTTGAAGCTGAATGGAATGCTGTTGGAGCGCCAGATATAGGTCATGAGTTTGAATTTCAAATCAATGATGCGGACCTTGCCTGGACTCGTTTTCTTCTAGAAAATTCAAATCGAACGAATCCATATCATAATGCAAATGGTCCTCGCAAAATGTTTCATCAACTCTATGAAAACGCTGAACCTGATTTCTTGATGGACTTTGCCGATCGGACAGCGCTTCATTTGACAAACGATGGCTTGCTCACTGAAAATACATTAAATGCTCATTGGCTACAACTCTCAGAATTGATTGACACTTCCATAATTGCAGAAAGCGCACGTTGGGCAGATGATAGTACCGAAAACAGAAATAGCTGGAAGGATACTATAGTAGCATATACAACACGAATCACACCGGTGAGAGGAGACGAAGTTTTATCTGATTTAAGAAATGAATTTTTATATCCTTCGATAGACCCAGTAAATTTTTCTCATGCTTCAGGATTAGTTCCAAACAACACTAATGTCTCCTTGAGCAACCCGAACACTAAGGGAGATATTTATTATACTACAGACCATAGTGACCCACGTTCTTCAGGCGGAGCCCTAAACAATGTAGCCATTGCCTACACTAACCCAATACCCATTTCAACTGGAGTTACAGAAGTTAAAGCCCGAATCAAAACACAAGACACCATTTTCTATTACAATAATATGGCAGTGGGCAAACCCATTAGCTCAAGCGGGATTATTGATACATGGTATGAGAGCTATGCAAATGACGGTGATATTTATGGAACCTATGGTAATTACTTCATGGGGGATTCCTTGACTCGATTAGAAGTGCAATGGTATCCATGGATAGAAATTGATTTGCAACAAATTGAACAAATTGACCGTGTAATTTATTGGAACCAATCAGACTATGGTTATCACTATCATACGGAAAATATCTATTGCTTTATTTCAGAAACTCCTTTTAGCTCAGACAATCCTGATAGCTTGGCCACCGATCCAAATGTTGATGTTTACCAAATCTTAGGTAAAGGTGGTGATCAACTGAGATATGAAACTAATTCTCAAGGTCGATATGTGCGTTTTCAAGCACCAAGATGGTCGCGTTTATTAATTAGCGAACTAGAAATTTTCAAAAAGGATCCTACGCCAATTATTAAAGATGTTTGGAGTGCTATGGTTCCTAAAGTTTATTATACTGCTCAATCTCATTCGGATATAGTGATTAATGAAATTCATTACGACCCTAATGATAGCCTCAGTGCGACAGATACAATTGCTGGAAATAATTATGAATTTATTGAATTGAAAAATACAGGGAATACTAGTATCCATTTGCATGGGATGCAACTAGATGGGGGTGTCCTATATAAATTTAATGAGTTTGATATACTCGCTCCAGGAGACTTCTCTGTGATTGCGGAAAATGCAGATCGCTTTCAAGAGAAGTACGGCTTCGCCCCAAATGGGCAATATGAAGGACAATTGGATAATGGAGGAGAATATTTAGAGCTTTTAGATCCAGAAGGAACTATTGTCGACTCCCTTACCTATGACGATAAAAATGGCTGGCCGTCAGAACCCGACCAAGGTGTGGTAAGTTTAGGATTAAAACTGCCTTCCATTTTAGACAATGCGAATGAAGACAATTGGGCAGTGCAATCTGTACCTTATACGCCCGGACAGGAAAATGAATTTGATGCAAATCATGATGCCTATCCTTTTCAGTTGAACGAACTTCAATACCACACCCGCGACAGTATCAATGGTGCAATTGTGATAGATGATGATGAGTTTGAGTTTATCGAAATGAAAAATACAAGCAGTACAGCATTAGACATTTCACATTATTTCTTCAGTAGAGGAATAGAGTATAGGTTTCCATTGAACACTATTATTCCTGCAAATGATTTCATTGTCATTGCTAAAGACAGCACACTATTTCATGCTCGATATGGTCAAGCAGCTTATGGGATTTATGATGGGAAATTGAGCAATAGTGGCGAGGAACTTTGGTTGCATGATAAACAAGGTTATTTAATTGATGCTGTTTCCTATACCGATAGTGCACCATGGCAATCCGATGCTGATGGTACGGGTTACTCACTAGCGCTATTTAAAGACAGCACAGAGAATGCAGAATATGACGATTGGGATATCCAATGTGAGGAAACCACTCTATGGGAAGACAATAAACATGAAACTTCCATTCAGCTCAGCGGGAATGCTTTTGAAATCTGTGCAATAGATTCTATTGCATTGAATACCCTTGAGCAGGGCTTGAGTCAAGGCGGAGATTGGACATTCAACAATCAAATAGTGACTGCGGCACAAAGCGCAGGTATTTACCAATATACTTATACCAATGCGAGTGGTTGTACCACAATTGATAGTGTAGATGTCACTCATCAGATTCCTGATTATGTGAGCACATTAGCCATTGCACCGAGTGCAATCGTAGGGCCTAAACAAGTGCGTACCATCGTCAGTATAAGCGAGATCAAAAATGAACTTTCTTGCACACCGGTTTATGTACTCATGCCGAAAGATATCAGCAGGTACTCATTTTCATACCTGCCCAACGCCTTAGGAATTGGTGGCGTGAGTGTAAACAATTCTGACTGGCAGTATTATAGCACCAATCCAAGTTTTCATGTTTGGGAGTATATTGGAGGCGACTTTCCTGCCTTAGGCACTAAAAAAATAGGTTTCATTGGATTGTACAATCCAAACAATACAGATGGAGAGACCACCTTTACCGTACAATTGTTTGGCGGAAGTGGAGGAGAGCTCAATGGCTTAAATAATTCTGATTCGGAGAGTTTGATATACTTCAAATAGAGCACAGTATAAGAATAATGATATCCTAATAACTTTGTATAAAGCCTTGATATCCCTAACTTTACAGCTTGTATTGTAAACGTGAAAGCGTGACTAAAATGAATAATGACTAACCTACTTAAAAAATTCATTACGACTCGTCGTTTTTTGCCTATTATCCTATCTCTATTTTTAGCGCATAGCGCTGCTGCTGAGATAAAATTGGATTTTAGTCATGAAAGAGGATATTATAATAACACCTTCCAACTACTCATTGCATCAGACGACCCATCTGCGACTATTCGTTATACGACGGATCAGAGCAAGCCGAGCAATACAAATGGATCAACTTACTCCGGACCTATTAGTATCAATGGAACAACGACACTGCGCGTATTTGCGTCTAGCGCTTCAGACCAATCTAAAGTAATCAGTCAATCCTATCTTTTTATAACGGATATTGTAAATGATACTTCGATGTATACTTACATCACGCAGAGCTCGACATATGGGCCTCAAATGGAAGCTTCACTTCAATCACTACCTGTCATTTCCCTCATTACAAATAGTATCAGCAGCGAAACTGCCATATCTACAGAAGTTGAAACCTCAGTAGAAATGTTCTGGCCTGATGACAGCCGAAAAGGTTTTATGTTGCATAGCGGAATTCAGACTTGGGGCGGTAGTCCAACCAATCCTAAAAAGAACTATCGCTTGGAGTTTAAAGAGATTTATGGAGAAAAATCTTTAGACTATGATATTTTCAAAACTGATAATTATGACGACACTGAATATCGTATAAAACCTACCGAAAAATTTGACAAACTTGTTCTCAGAGCTGGAAGTCAAGATGGATTAAATGCTGAATACGGAGACGAGTCTCTTGCCCAATTTGTAAGAAATAGAGTGATGTTTGATGCACAAATTGGACTAGGTGAACTTGCAGCCCATGGGCGATTCGTGCACGTTTTTGTAAATGGTCAATATGGAGGCCAATACCATCTTATGGAAAGACCAGATGCGGGCTTTCTTGAAAGTTATTTAGGTGGAGATAAGGAGGACTATGAGTCAAGGCAAAATAATGGATATTGGGATGGTGACGGTACTTTTTACAACTCAATTGCAGCCAATATAGATTTTTCAACTGCAGCTGGCATGCAAGCAACGAGAGATTATGTCGATTTAGATAATGCGGCGAATTATCTAGTCATGATGTCCTATGCTTCAGGTTTTGATTGGTCAGTAAATCATAATTCACTCAGCGGAGGAAACACTACCGTTGGCCTTGGGGGATACAAATTCATAATGTATGATGTCGACTTCTGTTTAGGTAATGGAGGAAAATGGCATCCTTCATATGGAGGTGATTTATCATATTTTGATGCTCCTTTCAATGATGATGGTCCAGTGCCGAATGGTATGCGCACCGAGCTTGAGTTTAAGCAAATAATGGCTGATAAACTCGAATGTGCATGTTATAATGATGGCATTCTCACGGCCAACATCATGGATAGCCTCTTTCTAAGAAGAACACAACAAGTGGAGCTGTCTTTAATTGCTGAATCTGCCCGTTGGGGAGATCGAACATTTACTTTCGGTAGCAATGGAAACAATCATATAGCAAAGACGGAATGGGATGTAAATGACGAGTTCAATACAGAACGAAATCGAGTTAGAAATACTTATATCTCCGATCGAACCGATAGTATGTTGGTTGCCTGGGAGTCCAATAATTATAAATCCAATCTAGAGGGCGTAGTTATGAATCAGTACGGTGGCATTGTCGCTCAAAATTTCAGTCTATCGCTAAGCAACCCAAATTCTAATGGCAGCATTTACTATACCTTGGATGGATCCGACCCAAGAGCATTTGGAGGTGGAATTTCTACTAGTGCCATTCTTTATAATGGGGCTATCGTTTTGGCTGATGGCAGAGTAGAGGTGAAAGCAAGAGTGCACAATCCTTCTGCGGCAATCACTAGTATTGATCGATGGTCAGGATTGTGTCCGAGAACGTTCTATGTTAATCAAGAATATTCAAAACTTGCAATAAACGAAATTCACTACCATCCTAATGATAGTATTTTCTTCAATCCAACTATTTCAGCCATGGATACTGTTGGGAGCAAAAATTTTGAATTTATAGAAGTTAAAAATTATGGCACAGCGCCAATAAATTTTTCCAATGTGCACTTTAAAGAGGGCATCTACTACAAAAATGAAGCAGATCTGATTATACCTCCCAATGGATTTGTTGTTCTTGCGCAAGATGCAGATTGGTTTTTAGCACGATATGGATTTAGTCCAGATGGAGAATATGATGGCAAATTAGATAATGGTGGAGAATTTATTTCCCTGCACAATCCAGATGGTGAAATAATAGATAGTCTGACTTATAATGACAAGAGCCCTTGGCCAGAAGATGCAGATTTAGGAATAATGAGCTTGGGCCTAAAAAATGCACTCAGCAATAATAATAATCCATCAAATTGGTCGATTCAAGTTGTTCCATTTACCCCAAATGCTGAAAATGATTTTGATTTAAATCATGCATACTTCGGTGTGCAGATCAATGAAATTCACTACCATCCAAATGACAGCATTTTAGGTGCGACAGTAATTGATGATGATGTTTTTGAATTTATAGAACTCAAAAACCTAACGAATAATCCGATTGACCTTTCTGATTTTTTCTTAGCAAATGCCGTTCAGTATACATTTCCGACTGGTACAACTATAGCTGCCGGGGGCTTTCTTGTCATAGGTACAGATAGTGTGTTTTTCAATGCGCGCTACAACAGCTATCCAAATGGCACTTTCGATGGGAAACTTAAAAATAGTGGAGATGAGGTATGGCTTTTTAGTGCCGATGGAAATTTGGTAGATGCAGTTAACTATGATGACGGAAATCCTTGGGATGATAAACCTGATGGCTCTCCATACTCTCTAGCACTCTATGTAGATAGTTTGCAAAACAATTTAGCATCAAATTGGAGCGCTCAGAGCAAAGAAGTTACCTTATGGGCAGAAAATGAATTCACGATAACTATCGAAGGAACAGTTTTCAATGACGATAGCAATAACGGACAAATAGGTGGAAATGGAATTCAAACGGCTGATAATAACAGCCTCTATCTCAATTTGATCGATGGAGGAAATTTGGTGGTACAATCTCAAGCTTTAAGTAATTCCGGAGGCTATCAATTTTTAGATGTTGACCCCAATTTGAATTATTCGATACAGCTTAGTATAAATCAAGCAACAATTGGGAATAGTGCGCCTGCTTTGACACTTCCATTAGGATGGCTTTATGTAGGAGAGGATTGCTGTGATAATAATGGGAATGATGGCAATTCAGATGGTGTTTTACAAATGAATAATTTAAGTGGTGATGACATTCTAAACGCAAACTTTGCTATTCGCGAAAGTTTGGCACTAGGCAATCAAGTGTGGAATGATATAAACCAGAATGGAATAAAAGAGAACACTGAAATTGGCATTGCAAACGCACAAGTCAAGCTTTATCTCGATGCAGATAATAATGGTGTAGTTGATGGCGCTTCAATAGAGTCGACAACAACGAATTCATCGGGTCTTTATTTCTTTGAAAACCTTTACCCTGGCAACTATATCGTTGGCGTAATTCCACCTCTAGTGAGCCCGGCCTATAAAAGCAGTCCTATAAACGAGCTCAACCCTAATCTGAATATTGACAATAATGACAATGGCATTAATTCTTTTGGCACTGAAGTAAGAAGTGCCACTATAGCTTTAAGTCAAGGTCAGGAAAGTCTTCAAGAAGCAAACGATAATAATTCGACGCCGGACGAAAACTCTAATCTGAGTCTGGACTTTGGATTCTATAAGCCACTTTATCTCAGCGGCTATGTGCGCGATGATGTAAATGGAAATACCAATAATCAAGTCGATGGAGCAGCGGTGCCCAATGCGGTCAATTCCACACTTCGAGTAGCCTTGGTAGCGAACAATACAGTGGTGGCATCTACGACTGTAGGCGCTTCTGGTTTCTACTATTTCTTCGATGTAGAGCCCAATACGATGTACGAGATAATCTTGAGCAATTCTACTATGGCCATTGGAAACGCCCCGAGCGCGAACAATCTACCGGTGGGCTGGCTGTTTAGTGGAGAGAGTCCAAATATCAATGGTGATGATGGCACTCCAAATGGCAAAATGTCGCGATTGGCAATTACGAATTCTGTCTTCAATAATGACTTTGGAATACAACTGAGACCCAATGCTCAGAATGCAAGTGTAAGTTCACAAGTAAATCCTGGAGGGAATACTTTCGTTTCCATTTCACCAAGCGCTTTCGGAGGAACTGATCCGAGCAATGGTGGAAGCATAGATCGGTTGGAGATTACAAGTTTCCCGTCAAATGTTGATGCTATACAAGTAGGTGCCGTCCAATACACGAGTTCAAATTTCCCTGCAGCAGGCCTTTCTATACCGACTAATGCTCAAGGACAACCAATTTCTGCGATTAGCATAGATCCGAGTGCTGGCGCCTTAACGGTGAGTTTAATGTACAAAGTGATCGATAATGGCGATGCTATTTCTATCGGGAGTGGAACGATTTTCATCCCTTTCACAACGATTGATGTTAGTGGTCGACTCTTCAATGATATTGATGGCTTGACAGACAATAATGTAGATGGAGCCTTAATTGCTAAATTGGATGGGCAAGATGTCTATGCACACTTATTAGATGCAAGCTCAAATGTTCTTGAAAATGTCATCATCGCAAATAATGGAGCCTTTAGTTTTTTAGAAGTTGATCCTAATAAAAACTATTCAATCGCCATTAGCACGAATCAAATTGCAACGGGCATCAATTTCGGCACTTCAAGCATTCCAAACAGTTGGGTGTTTACTGGAGAAAGTCCGAATGGCCCTGGTTCGGATGGTGTTGTAAATGGGCAAACTTCATTCTCTTTAGCATCCGTCAATTTGAATCAGATTGATTTTGGCGTTCAGCAAAAACCAATAGCGATGAACACTTTGGCGCCATCAGTAAGTAATGTGCAGGGAAATGCTCAAGTTCCACTTCCGGCAAATTTATTTGGAGGTTCTGACCCTAGTGTAGGTGGAACCATTCAAAATTTAAGAATTTGTACTTTCCCTTCCGGTGTAGAATCAATTGTTATAAATAGCGTCATCTATGATCTTATTTCTTGGCCAGTAAATGGGGTAATTGCTCAGACAAACATTCAAGGCCAACCACTTTATGGTGTTTCGGTAGATCCTATTGACGGATTTTCGACTGTCGTTATAAGCTATGAACTGATTGATAATGGAGGAGCAAGTTCAGGATGTTCTGGATCGCTGACTATTCCAACTTGCGAACCGCTGACTTTGCTTAGTACGACTCAAGAACTCTGTTTGGGTGATCAGTATGATCTGACTTTGGATGAGCCGAGCATTGCTCAAGGAGGTCAATGGATGAAGAATGGCAGTCCCGTTTCGAATGGAATAGCAAATTCTTCAGCAAATTATCATTATACCTATCTTGATCCCAATGGTTGTGTCTTTGAAGACAGCCTTCAAATTATTGATCAAACACCCGACTATACAATTACCTTGGCTATTGCTCCAAGTGCAATAGTTGGCCCCTCTCAAATTAGAACGATTGTCAATGTCACTGAAATCAACAATACGGCTCCTTGCAGTGATATTTACCTCTTAACCCCAAAAGATATCAGCCGTTTCACCTTTAGTTATTCGCCCTTAGCAAGCAGCGTAGGAGGTGTAGCCGTAAATAATGGCGATTGGCAATATTTCAATACAAATCCGAGCTTTCATGTATGGCAATATATAGGAAATGAGTTCCCATCTGGTGGAATCAGCCGCTTAGGATTTATTGGAAACTACAACAACAACAATACAGACGGAGCAACAAGCTTTACCATCCAAATATTCGGTGGATCTGGTGGAGAAACCAATAGTATCAATAATTCTGATTCAGAAAGTCTTATCTACTTTAAATAGAGCTAGATAATACTTCATTAAATATCATAACATATTGATTTTCAACAACTTGGCACGATTATTGGACTTTGTGTAATAGCTGATTTAAAGATTTAATCGAGAAACCTCCTTTTTGTAGAAAGGAGGTTTCTTCAATAAAAGAAATTAAGGTGCAACTAAGGCCCTGATTACCATTATATTACAATTTGAGTATATTTTATTCTATAAATACTTGATTTGTAGCATTTTGGCACGGTATTTGGACAATGTATAATAGCTGATTTAAATAATACATTTTAGAAGATTTACAGATTGCCTCCACCGTAGTAGTTGGAGGCAATTCATTTTTAGTCAATTCGAAAAACAGGCAATCTCATATGAGAAGGCTCATAATAGGGACTCTTTTGATAAATCCAGTATAATTGTGCACGAGCGTCTTCCCTAAAGGATTTATCCTCTTTTTTTAGATTCAAGAATTCTAGCTTCACTTTTGGGTATTTCTGTAAGAACTTTTCAGCTTTTTCCTCAAATACGTAAGGACTGTACCACTCTTTTTGCTGAAGAATGGCATCGAAGAAGTTCCAATTAAAATAGGAGTCCGGACCAAAAGGCTCTAAAGTTTCCATGACAAAGCGATCTTTATCTGTTCCCATCTCGATAAGCCAATCGCCCTTCTTAAAAGCCCAAACAATCGACTCTTTGCTTGCCTGTGTATTTGAATGCAAATAATGGCTCTCATATGCTTTTGCTACGGTCTTAAAGTCTTCAATTTTATAAGAAATCACCGCTAAAACAGTATCTTTTTGAAGTTCTGTCAATTGAACTCCATTAGCGCGCAATCTTTGGGCAACTTTATGAAATCCCCTTTGTAAAATATACTGTTTCGGCTTGGTCACTTTGCCTTCTTCTTGATAATAGGCATAGAACTTCATCTGTTTTAACAATGGACTGTCAGTATTATAGTAGAGTCTCTCTCCACCAGTCAATTGACTTTTTTTATAGGCATGCTGATAACCATAAAAAGGGAACTCCACATATTTTGAAGAATCCAATTTCCATGAGAGGGCTAATGTTTTTGCGGCTGAAACAGAACGCTTTGCTTCAAGCCTTTTGCGCTGAATCTCTGATGAATTTTCATTGCAAAACTTAAGCATTGAAGCAAGAAATTTATAGGTGGCATCTACACGACTTTGGTAGTCTTTGAGCATATGAGTTTCTGTAATGAAGCCGAAAATCTGATGCAAACTTGTCAAGCCAGTACTATATCTCGGCGAGTCATAGAAAGCAGTGTACTCATTTAATAAAGGTCCGCCATGATGATTTACGTAGGGCACCACGGGCTCATTTAGCTTATTCATGGATTGATTTAAAGAAGGCACCATTTCTTCTCTGAGATAGGCACCCATTCCATGACCAAGTTTGTCTGGCTGGCTGGCGAGATACGTAATATCGTATTGATAGTCGGCGCCATTACTCACATGAGTTTCGATGTATACATCTGGATCAATCTTCTGCAATAGTGCAGCAAAACTTAATGCGTTTTTAGAGTCACATTTAATAAAATCTCGATTTAAATCGAGCAATTGTGCATTCCCGCGGAAGCCATAATCAAGAGGCCCCTTTTGATTTGCTCGACTCTCACGACCTCGGTTTAATGCTCCACCAATATTATAGTATGGGATGCATACAGGAATTACATTTTCTAATAAGACAGTTTTCTTCAATAAATCTCTAAAAAGCATCATGCTTGCGTCTACGCCATCTGGTTCGCCAGGATGTATTGCATTATTGATAAGCAGTATACTTTTGGAGGAAGAACGAATTTGATCTAGGTTTTCATTTCCTATCCAAATGAGATGAAGAGGGTAGCCAGCATCTGTTTGACCATATTCATGCATTTGCACCACTTCGTTGGCCTTACTGAGCTTTTGCCACCAATCGATTCCTTCAGTATAAGATGCGCTCTTGAGCCCTTCACTTGTCTCAAACAATGTGCTTTGTGCATTCAAAAATTGAAACGGCAAAAAGAAGCAAATACAATATAAAATATTCTTCATTCTAAGTATAAAATTACGGTGTAAGGGCTTCAATTTATGCAATGTCATTGAATTGAAATGAAAATTATAATAAGTTGTAAATGACACTAGTTCAATGCTCTACGATGCAAAAGCGTCCTACATTCGAAATGAAAATTTAAGTCACATGAATAAATCTATACTCTATGGAATAGCTATACTTATGCTATCCACTCCCAATTATCTATCTGCACAAAACTCCAAAAAACTTGATCATTCTCAGGGCTATCTGAGTGCTGAGACTCAAAAAATCACTATGGCTGTTGGCGATAGCGATATTGATTTTGATGGCGATGGCGTACTCGACTTTGCCGATCTAGATTCAGATAATGATGGCATTTCAGACATAGACGAGGGAAAAACTTGTACCACTTTTGATCTTTCAACTCTTGACGGGAGTGTAAATGCTTTACAAGATTTTAATAATGCAAATCTCAATCTTGGTGGGGCTATAATTAAAGTTGTTGACCCACTTGTTTTTTATGGTGCCGCGACATTAGATGAATACTCTATCAATGACGATCATGAAACGGGTAGTTTTGGATTGATACTTGGTGTTTCTACTCCAACAGGAGCTCCAGCCGACAGATTACAATCAAGTTATACTTTCTCTCAACCAGTATGTAATTTCAACTTTAGAATTGTTGATGTTGATAGAACGGATGAAGTAACTGTATATGGATATCTAAACGGTCAAGTTGTTCCTTTCACAATTTCAAATCAAGGCATTTGTCTTAATTGGGATGCTCCGAATAATACCATGGAGAGTATTTGTAATGTTCAAGCAAAGCCAGTCAACGGCAATGTAGCTGAGCATGCATTTGATGTGACCTTTGATGGTTGTATCGATAGTGTAGTAACAAGTATTAATGACCAAGGCCCTGGAGCTGGGGGTTCATTTACTTTTATTATTAGCCCAGATCCAACCTGTACTGGTCCGGACACTGATGGCGATGGCAATCCTGATTATTTAGATGCTGATTCTGATAATGATGGAATTCCAGACGCAATCGAAGCTTGTTCAGAAATCACAAGAACGCTTGAAGAATGTGTTGCTGATGCAGATTTTGATATTACAGATGCAGCAGGAGCTGTAACAACAGCTTGTGCCGCTGGACCATTGGATACAGATAATGATGGAATCCCAGACTTTAGAGATTTAGATAGTGATGGTGATGGATGTCCTGATGCTATGGAAGCAAATAGTATTGCAGTTTCTGGAAATGTAAATTCTTATGCAATGAATGATCCTGCAGCTAATATCACGACTAGTGGTCTCATAGCTGATGCAGGTGGAGTTTGTAATACACCGACAACGAATTCGTGGGTTGACGCTAATGTAATTCCATGTGCACCTTTGGCAATTGAGCTCAAAAAATTCAACGCAACTGTTGTAAACAATAGTTTAGTACGTGTTGATTGGATAACTTCTCGTGAAGAAGATAATGAATATTTCCTCATCGAAGTTTCTAAGGACAATAAAAATTGGAGAAGAGTTACACGTGCAAACAGCCAAGGCAATTCAGAAGTCGAGCAAACATATGAGGATTATGACAACAATCCTTTTGGAGGTGTTTCGCTTTACAGATTGAAAGCTGTGGACTACAACGGAAAAATCAGCTATTCAGAAACTAAAAGTGTTCTGATTAACGAAGACATACCATTAAATGTCTATCCAAATCCAACAAGCGGAATAATCGTATTGGAAGGGCCAGCGCATCAAATGACTGAAATTCAAAAAGTTCAGGCGTTTAATCTCGTTGGACAGAATCTCACAAGTCTAATAAAAATTGTTGAGCATACCGATGCCATTATTCGAATTGATTTGAGCCAACTTCCAATTGGCAACTATTTCCTTCGAATGAATGAAAAAACGTATAGAGTAAACAAAGTCGACTAATAGTCTTTAAATGTAGAAAAGGCGAGCTCTTGAGAGCTCGCCTTTTTTTTACTGAAATTCCTGCTTTATTTTTGAACTATGCTCAGAAAATTTGTTCTAATCTGTCTAATCTTCGGGATGCTCAGCCCAAGGGCTCAAGCTCACGGAGATCTGGATATTAGAATAAATCAGACGACAGAGCAAATATTAAAAGACCCTCAAAATGCTGAACTCTATGGGCAGCGGGCTAAATTATATTATCAGCATGAAGAGTATTCCAATTCTTTATATGATTTAAACTTCTGGCGTAAATATGGTGGCAAATCACAAGACATTGATATCTACTATGCACGAAACTATAAGGCTATTGGCCAACTAGATTTGGCAGCTAAAGCAATAGATAGAATTCTGCTCAAGGATAAAAACCATGTCATTTTACAACGATTAAAAGGTCAGATTCACTATGAAAAGAAGCAGTATAGAGATGCCGCTATTGCCTTTGAAAAAGTAATTACTCATGCTACAAAGCGCATTCCTGAAAATTATTTGGAGGCAGCTTATGCTTATTATGAATATGACTATGATAAAGCAACAAATAGCATTAAGCGGGGAGTAAATGACATTGGAAACTTATTTACCTTCAGACAACTATTGCGGGATAAGGCACTTGAGAATGAATTCTTTAAAGATGCAATTGAAGAACAAAGCGCTATCGTGGATATGTCTAATAGGAAAGAAACCGCACTCTTTGAAAGAGCAGTCATTTTTCAAAAAGCAGGACTTAATAAAGAAGCCAAAAAAGATTTGAATGCAGCCCTAGTTGCCATTTCCAAATTACCGGAAAGTCGAATGAACAGTAAGTCAATGGTAGAACTCAGAAGTATGATTCGAAAAGCACTTTTCGAACTCTAATTCTTCTTTTTTCTTTTCTTGTCTATTATGCTAAAATAGTCCCCAATGCTTCCATCGTCTTGAATGAATGTGCATTTTAATTCACTTTCATCAACCTCCAATAAAAGTGAACCTAGCCTATTTAGGGAGACGAACATCGCTGGGTGGTTTAGAGCCCCTCCACTAATCTTAGAAGATGATCCAGCTGTTATATAGACACTACCCATGCCAGGGCATTCCTTCTTAAGTTTATAGTACTTTTTTATATAAGCCCCTGAACTGTCTTCTTTGCCGCTGTATTTTCCATTTTTTCCAAGGGTGTGTTTTTCGATATCAAAACTGCCACTCATGCCATAGTGGCCATTTAAGAAATAAGTGCGCTCATAAGAATGGCTGTGTCCGGAGAGAACTAGATCGACACCATAAGCTTCTAACATTGGCAAATAGTTTTTTCGCATCTGTATCATTCTTCTTTCAAAATCCGAATTGTGTGAGCCTTTGGAGTAGGGTGGATGATGCCAAAGTGCTACTATCCAAGTGGCGGAAGTACTTTGAATATCCGCTTGACACCATTTGAACATAGGGTCTTCTGTCGAACGACCTTCTTGATAAGAATTGAGCACGATGAAGTGTGTGTCTCCATAGTCATAGGAGTAATAGGATTCTGTTCCTGACGCCATGCCACCGCATTCGCCTTTAGTAGGGAAAGAGAATATATCATAATAGGGGCCTCCTTGGGTTGTGGCATTCGTGCTATAACCGTCATGATTTCCCAAACAAGACCAAGTGACCGTTTTCTTCATCTGTTCTTCATACATATTCTCAAAGATTGCTCTTTGGTACTCATCATCTGTACCTGAATTATAAGCATTGTCGCCCAGCATAATAATCATGTCCATATCCTCTGGATGTTTTTTCAAAAAGGCATCTCGGACATTACGGGTGTTTTGGTCGCCCATGCCGCAGTCGCCCAAGACCCAAGCTCTCAATTTTGTAGATTGTAAGGGAACCGTTTTGAAATATTGCCTGTCCGTGTTCTGACTGCCCTTCGGCCCATCAATTTTATAGTAGTACTTCGTATTGGGTTCGAGTCTTACCAATTGCACTTCATGATTGGTCACCAATTCTGATGAGACTATTTGAGTCCATTTAGTATCCTCAGTGCCATAATATAAATCACTGATACAAGCCTCAGCCGTACGCCATTTAATGGTCATAGATGTGGGGGATGCTTTCTGTAAATAAGGGCCACGAATAATTTTAGATTGGGCCGTAATTTTTAGGCCGGCAAACATTAGGCAAAGAATAAGAGCAATTTTTGATTTCATGCAAATCAAATGTATCTCATAATTTTCACCTGACCCTCTTAGAGCCTTTATCCAATTCTATTCGTGCTAATCTCCTGTGTCAAGCTAAGAGACTCACGATTTTATCTAGCTTCTCTTGCTCGACTGTATTCATATAAAATACAAAATTTTTGACAGCAGACTTAATAGTTAATCCAAGAAAGTCTAGTTTATGTTCAATTTTCAATTCGCTGATGTCGCTTTTGGTGATTTTGAAATGATTTTTCCCATCAATTATAGAATCTAAATCTGCAATTTGATTTAAGGATTCCTCAGCTTCAGCAGCTTTCTGATCATATTTATTAAGAAGCTTCTTGGCAGCATACTTTCCAAGAGATGAGCCAATATCATTGTCAAGATTTCCACCTATGGTTTTACTCAAAGTGCCCGCTCGACCTAAATGCAAAATAAAAAGGGCGTCATCCTTACAAATCAGTTTGTACATCCTTGCAGAGCTAATGAGCCCTGCTTTCGTTTGACAGCGACGAATTGTAATCGATTCAGACATGCCGACAAAGGTAGATGAGTCAGTCGAAGATATTTTCTTAATCTTGGAGACTGGTTGATTTTATTTGGTATCTGGCGACCATGTATATCGATTCAATTAATTATTAATCTCGGAACTTGAATTGTCTGATATAGAAAAAAAATAATGAACTTCAATTGTGAAGTCTATTATTCATTAGATTTAAACGTTAAAGTGTTTTACTCCTTCAAGATCTTGTGGTTGTAAATCACAGTTGGATCTTCATTCATCAATCTTAGAAAGTAAACTCCTGAAGTAAAATTGGCCATATCAAGAACTAATTCATTTTGATTGTAACATTCAACTCTTTCAAGTAGCTGACTATGGACATTATATATCTCTAAAAAGGTGCTCTTTGCAGGCAAAGTGATTTTTAAATTACTCTTCACAGGATTTGGATAAACCATTAGACTTTTCACTTTATCGCTGATACCTCTTGACATATTTTGGGTCTCTGGAGAGCCTGAATAAGATTTAACGCCATGTTCATGTCTGCCTGGATTTTTTGAAGCGATATTGAAACATCCTTCCATATCCTCTATCGTAACGATTTTATCTTCTCCAAGGTCATAAGGGTATAGACATAATTCGCCAATTCTTGCAAGAAAGAGATCATTTGGTGTAGGCTGAATTGTTGTATTGGGCGCAAAAACAATCGATTCTGCTGCAGTATAATCGGTCATTTCAGCTATCGTATTAGTTGCCATCGAGCCTTGCCCAAAGCTACTGCCTATGTAAAAATTTCTCGCTATGTCATTCCCACTAGGGATTATGCCTGGAAAAGTTTTATTGTCCCCATTATAGCAATACAATTGAATCTTAACACAGTTTAGCCAAAGCCATACTTCGGCAGGGAATTGTCCACCATTGCCATCAGGAAGGAAATGATCATCAGGATCAGTGTCGAGCGGGAAAATAACAATGCTATTAAAGTCGTTCGGGCATTTAAAGTCGATATGAATATTCCTCGCTGCACCGAATATACTTGCGTTCACATCATGTTCTGCCACAACAAAGTGTCCAGGAAATGCCGGCGTTGGTACATTAAATGGGATCCAAGCACACCCGTGTTTAGCTGGGTTATTCGCTAGAATAATTTTTACTCGACCAGAAAAATTTTGTGTCAAATTAAATTCTGAAACATTAACGTCTATACTATATGTTGCATCCTTATAAAAATTAAAATCGGCCACAATGCTCTCTCCTTCATTTGAATTGCCTCCATCGTGTAGTGCATGGCCTGTTAATATTCCGCTACTCATTGGTGACCCAGTGTTCGTTTGAAAAATTGTACACCAAGGGTCAAAATTAGCGAAGAGGGAAGTGGTCTTATTGTTATGAGGTCCGTTAGGGACTTGGCCATGCACAGCAACTACCATGCATGAAAATCCGACGAGCATTATTATTTTAAATAAATTTCTCATACTATCTTATTGTTTTCTGAAGTTCTTCCACTTGACTTTCAAGTTTAGAAATTGTTTTTTGCTGATCAATCATATACAGTGTGAGCTCTTCAATTTTTTCTAGTAATTTCGAGTCCATTTTTCCAAGATCAAGTCCCTCTTCGACCACCTTTTCAGCACTAGGGATATTGGGCAAGTGTTTATTTTTCCTGACATATTCTTCGACATCTGACAGCGGCATGAGTTCATAGTCATCAGCAAAAACATAGTCTGACCAAAAACTTGTGTTAGGCAAGGCAACCTTCACTCGTGCTGCCATGATTCCTTTTTCCACCAAGAGGCTATAATCACCATAATGTAGCGAAACATTGTTTGATGTAGTGGTTGGTGCATGACCTATAGTTACTAAACCAGAATTATACATGCTAAGTAAACCCCAGGTTGGATTGTTCCATTCATCCATGTAGTAAAAACTCATGGCATTTTGGTTTTGAGGATTATGAAGGGCAAAGAAACCATTGTCAGCCGTTCTATGAAACTGAAGCCAATCGCCCCATTTTTGATTTATTTTGAGTCCCTTGTCTTCAGTAAAACTAAAAGGATAATTTACCAAAGGATTATTGGGATTGGGGTGTCTTCCAATAACCAGTTCATCTTCACCTTGAGGATTATGCAAAGACCAATACTTCGTGCCAGTAGAATTATATAATCTTAAATAATCATTCCAACTTTGTTTGATGTTTAATCGACTACTTGGAGTCGGATTTATACCTCCCATATTAATATTAATTCTTGAGTAGTAGTCAGGATCTGAGCTATTTACAGAAAATGTACCATCATCTTCGAATTGGGAATGATCTATCTCATTCGTCTTGATGATTACGTTTGGTTCTACGCTTCCAGTTAGAGTCCCAAGAAATTCACCAACATTATTCGTAGTGGTGCCATTAACATCCCACCAAGTTTGGGCAAAGGATTGGCTGTAAAGTGTTATCGCTATTGCGAGTAAAAATGTCATTTTCTTTTTCATATCATTTATTTTAAATTAAATGTAGAAAATGATAAATCTTATTCCCCTTCATACTTAACGAGCGTGCATTATTTTTTTATGAGCGGGCTGATGCACTTAAATTAGTAGAGAATACTGGACGACAAATGCATCTTTGTCAACATCTCAATTTTATTTCATGAGACAAACTAATCTCCTTCATCTCCACATTCTCAAACAATTAAAATTGAACACAGAAGACAAAAAACATTGGTTGTGGTTTTGCAGTTGGAATTTATGCTGAGGATTGTCAAGGTATCCAAAGGCATACGCCTCCTTATTTTCCTATCGTAGCATCTATAGTGAAACCGACATCATTTGCAATGATATAGTCTGTAGGAACACCTTCAGTTCCTTCAACATTGTGAGTCAAATTCCAATCTCTTCTATCAATGCTAAAGTCTTCAGACTTAATAGTAACTGCATTATCACTCACTTCTACATTAGCCATGAAGGTCACTGATTTGCTAGAATCCATGATGTTCAGGTTGCCCGTAACCTTCGAATTGAATTCGCCTTCATTTGCCTCTATACTGCTGAGCTCAAATGAAGATGTTGGATATTTAGCTACATTAAAAAAATCTTCATTCTGAAGATGAGTTTTGAGTTTGCCAATTTCCTCTGCACCCTCAGGGAAATTTTCAACACTTAAAGAAGCCATGTCAATATTCATATTAGCATTGGTTACTTTTCCGTCATTAACCAAAACACTTGCGTCTTGCAAAAATATTTTCCCAAACCTTGGCTCTACACCACCTAGATGGGATGCACGCCACTCTAAATGACTTCCTTCGGCAACAGTGGAGTAGGTGATGGTATTTTCATCCTGAACAATTTCAACAGATGTTGCACTGGAAGTTTCAGCTTCATTTCCATTGTCTGCACAGGATGCGAATAAAAAAGCTATTAGGCTCAAGGTCATTATATTTTTCATAGAGTGTTTATTTATTGATTTAAAATGCGAAGATAGTGCGGACTTTACAGATCCACCTTATCCATAGGCCATTAAATCAATATATTCTTTAAGACTATTTCCTTGAATCGCTTGAATGTTTTTATTGGAAAAATTGTCTAATTTCAATTGAATATGCGCCGCCTATTTTTAGCTTTCTTTCTGCTATTTTCAACTCAACTAGCTTTAGCCCAGGAATCTACAGAAAGCATAGCATCGCCCTATGATGTTTTGGGAAATAGGCTCATTGGAAATTTACTGCTTGACCTCTGTCGTTCCAAGAGTGCAACTTATGAAATAAATAAGTCGGCTGGAAGCGCCTTCGTTATAATAAAAAACAAAACAGACAATAGTCATTATATGCTCGACACAAGCTCATATGACTTTCCTGTTTTGATGAATTACACAATTTATTCAATTGAAGAGCTCTCAAGTCTGAAAATGCACTTTTCAGAAAAACTGGGCTTTGTTTTTGAGTATAAAAACATTTATGCTTTTAATGATTGTATGATGGTTGAACTCACAGATGAGGGAGACCGCAGAAAGATTTACTATACATTTGACTATGATGGGCAAACTAGCCCGGGCTGTCCGACACCTCCTCGCCGCAAAAGAGAGTAAATTCTAAACGTTTGTCTCTTTTTGACACAAGAGATGCAACTTGCCTTATTGCCTCGAGCGCGTCTCTATTTTAATATCACCAGTCGCATTTTCCGAGATGATTTTCACCGTCCAATCGCCTGAGTCGGGATTCCTGATTGATTTTGAAAATTGGGCACGAACGGCTTCGGCGGTTTTAGAGTCGAATTGAGTACCAATAGTGAAACTTCCCTTTTTCTCTTTGTTCGAATTATAGAGTTCAATGGTAATTTCACCTGATGTGGTCGCGGCATTAATATCAAAGCCAAACTCTTGTAAGTCAGATTTCATAGTATAAACAAGTTCTTCTTCAGAATTTTGATTTTCTAAATGAATACTTCTTTCTGTTTTAAGTTTCGTTATTTCACTGATTTCGGCCGTAGAAAGCTCGGCGCTCGGCTTTTGTGCACTTACCGCAATGGATAATAGGCTAGCATAGCCCAATAGCAGGATTCTCTTTTTCATGATTCGTTGTTTTGTGTTTAACTGACAGCTCGCTTGAAAAGTATTTCAAGAATCTTAAAAAAGTGGTAATTTGATTGGGGGCCAACAGCACAGTTGACTCAGCCTACTCAAAAACAACCAAACGCTTCAAATTCACGCTCTTGATACTGCCTTCTTTATAGCAAGCATACCAATATTCGACATTTGGAATTTGAACTATTTTTTGGGACAACACCTACTTGCCAAAAGCAAATTGATGGAATGCTATTTTGTATATATTTGTTCTTACGTTATGGGAGTAATATTAAATAGGCGAATAAATTTGGGTGGTGGGATAGGACTTAATTTGAGTAAATCAGGATTAAGCACAAGTATTAGGCACAAATATGGGTCAATTGGAACAAGTGGATATTCACTAAAATCAGGTATCCCTGGATTGTTTCTCAGAAGATATTCAAATAAAAAGGACAAGGGAATGGAAATCCTATTCGTCATTTTATGCTTAGGGATATTTCTTTTATTGGCATTTCTAATTTATCATGCTATAAAATTTTCTATTTACTTGATTGGCGAATTTTTCAAATTGGTAAGAAGAAAAATTATTGAGAAACGTATTCACAAAGAAGTTACAATGAAAATGGAGAGTACAAATTTTCTTGTAAACAATGGTGAACTTTACCCCATGCAAGAAGGCTTTTCTTTTTCTACTAATATCCACAACAGATCTCACATTAATGAGGGCTCGCTAATTGGGAGACTAAAAGATGGGAATCATATTTTAAATATAAAATCTACCACGTCTGGTATTATAGAATTTTATGTTGAAAACGGAGAACAAGTATCATCGAATCAAGCAATTCTGGGTATCATAAAGAAAAGTCTGTGAAAACGAACTTTTGGATTTGTGGCGTCTTGCCTGTGCTTTGTCTACTTTGGGTTACATATTTAATTTTTGGAACAAAGTCAGAAAAAGTTCGTGTAGACAAGTACTTTGTCATCGAATCCAATGTTGCAAATGTCCGAATACTTCCAACGCTAAAATCAAAAGTGGTTGGCCAGGTTGTACGTGAAGAAAAGTTGATTATGCTAGATTCGACTGATAAAAATTGGATTAAAGTGCTTTACCCTTCAGTTGATACCTCTTTTGTTCATTCCAGCCTTGGCGAATCCATGGAGGTCATTAATAAAATTGAAGCTCCTCCCGTCTTTCAAAAGAATAGAGGTGCTTTTATTTTTTTCATAATATTACTCCTGCTTTTTTCTGTCTTTTGGCTGTGGTTATGGTTTGAACCGAACGACTTGCCTCAAATCAAAAAGAATGATTTTTTTGAAATTGAGGCGAAAGTCATTGAAAAGTATGATAGTACTAAGGTTGGGGATAAAGGCTTTTTCGGGACTAAATTGCGTTAAAATTAGTAGTTTATTTTTCAATTTCCTGCAACAGGCTAAATATCAGCAAACTGGACATTTCACCTAACTAAGGGTTTAGTCACCTGTTTAGTAGAGAGTTGGCTAGTAATGCCATTTTTTCGACCTTTCGAATTGTCTACTCTATACAAAGCTCCTGTTTTGGAGTCAAGAATGAAACCATAGGTATCACTTTGGTTCTTAGCATATTTTTCGAACCAATCTGCTTGCATTGTAAAACTTTGGTATCGGCCATTTGACGAATTGGAAGTTGTTTGTACTTGGAAAATTAAATACAACACCAAAATGATTAACATGGAAATTGAAAGAAGAATTCCCCAAGAATATTTAGAGTTCATAATAATTAATTATTTTAAGTTGAGAATTACGAGCTTCATGGAAATAGTTTAGGTCGTATTCCAATTCTGCAAATTAGTACCAAAATAATGAAATTTATTTTTTTAGTTGCGAATTTGCAATCTCTAAGAGGACACGCCAATTCTTTGAATTTTGGTCTTGGCTACATTATTTCTCAAAATTCAAAAACTCATTACAAATCTTGCAAAGTATCCTTTGTAAGCGCGAACTGGTTTGTAAGCTGATTGCATCGAAGAAAAGGGAGTTGTCAAAGTTATAAATTCAGTAGAATATTAGATGTCGGTCTACGATTTTAAAGGAAAATTAGCTAACTGCAAATAGTCTACTGTTTAGTTCTAAAGTATATTCTGTTAACTAGGATGGGAATTCTACATCACAGAACTAAGTCTAGTTAAAAACCACCAGCCTATGATCAAAAACTAACCTCGATTTGAGTCCGATGCGAAGTGGGTAACTTAATTAAAGAGAAAGACTACATGAATATTACAAAAGCTAGCTTTGATCTAAACACCCATCTAATATGTATACAGAGTTAGAATTAAAAATTTTATTCAACAAAATAGGCAACAAATTGGATGGATTAGGCAGTGAAATTAACTTCTCATCTCATAAAAATACCTTTGATGGAATATCATATCCTGGATTTGACGTTGATTTTAAAACTGAAAGCGCCATAAGTAACTTTATCGACAAAAAATGGCTTGAAGCAGGCGAAGATTTGGGCGGTTCAGAATCTACTTTTCGATTAAAGGAAAAAGGTGCTGCGATTTTAGAACAAATGGAGGAAGATATCGAAGAATTGCAATACAATTTTGCTTTTCTTTTCCTTTGGAAAAATAAAGACGATAAAGGAGAATTAAAGTGTGATTTCAATTCCGCTAAAATTAATGACAAAAGAGTGCCAGTCCTAAATTTTGATGAATTTAAAAGAGTAGTACGCGAAATGCGAGAACAGCAAATCATTAGTAAAGCAGTTGATTTGAGCTCAACTAAAACGTTATATCGAACTGGAGTTCGGGCAAGTGAGTTTAGGAAACACTTAAAAAAGGAGGATAGAAAAGACATAGTTAAAGTAGCTCAGCCTAAAAAAGTGGACAATCTCATTAGTGAAGACAACTTTGTATATCACGGCAACAAGTTGAGAATAAAACAGTCAATTCGTGAGCTCACAAAATTGGACCTAAACGAATTTCCGAATTCCGCAGCAACGCTTATTCGATTGATTTGGGAATTTCTTGCACATGATTACATTGTAAATAATAATCATCTCGCCCGTTTGAAAGAACAGCAGAACGAGCACATTAAACAACGAAGGTCGCCAAATTTAAGGGAGATGATGCGCTTTTTGACAAACGAGTCCATAATAACGGATACAAAATTGATTAGAGCAATTGATCTTTTTATGAATGACAAGAACAACAAGCCAATTCTTTTGGAGTTAAATCAATTTGTTCATAATGAAAATTGGACGCCAACACCGAGCAAATTGAGAGAAATATGGACAAATTTGTTTCCAATTTTAAGCTTCCTAGCAGAAGGTTTAGAAGTAGCAGATTAAGGAGATGCTCAGGAAGTAATATGAAAGAGGGGCATTATAAAAATGAATAGCGCACAATCTTGTGCTTTCTAAAACCTCGAAATAGAATTTCTTTAAAAAAGAATAATTTAAGTTAAACATCTTGGATGGAAGCTATGTCTTACTCAAAAACAACCAAACGCTTCAAATTCACGCTCTTGATACTTCCTTCTTTATAGCAAGCATACCAAGCAGTAGCATTTGGGATGTTCGCCATTTCAGCGGTGGCCTTATCAGCATCCTCTTTCGTTGCCCAGCAAACAACATCCGTATAGCTGTTCTCGCTATTGCGGTTTATTTCCCAGGAAACAAATCCCGAAAGATTCTTCATCCAATTGTCTAGTATCTCTTCGGCTACTTTTAAAAGTTCGGATTCTTCTTTTCCGTCAGCTAGTTCGTAGGTAATTATGTCTTTATACATTGTAGTAGGTATTCGTTATTCTTTTTTTTCTTTGTCCATTTCGACTCCGCTCAGTATCACAAAGTATCGAAGTTTCAGTCTTTAATTTTTCAATTTCAATTTCTTGACCTCATCGCGCAACTGATGTATCTCAAACAATACATCCCCTAAGTTAGGCTGTGGATGCTCCGCGCCAAAGCGCAAATGCGAATGAAATTTCCACACCTCCACAACATTCTTTTTGGGGATAAGGTCAGGTGCGTATTCTGTATTCAGGGAAATGAGCAGAAGTTGGTCAGCTCTTTGCTCTACTTTTTTTACTCGAACGCCATCTTCTTCCACGACGATATAAATTTCCCCATCCTTAATATGGTCGATATGTTCTAGGGCTTCTGCGATGACCCAGTCCTTAGATTGGAGTAGGGGCTGCATACTATCTCCTTTTACCTGAAAGGCTCTAAAACTCGCATTCCTATATTGCGGCAATGGCATGGAAAATGCAGGCAGTTTTTTATAATAGGAAGGCTCACTAATATTATGGGCATAGCCGGCAGCGGCTTTTACATTGACCATGAGAATATTTTCTCTTTCATCGGCATCTACAGATACTACTTTGGGACTTCCGTCGTGCTCTTCTACATATTGCTTTTTGCTTTGCCCGTATATCCACAGCGGATTGATTTTGAATTCCTTCATCAGCTCCATGAGGGTAGGGCCGGGAATTTTAATGCGTCCGCGTTCCAGATCTGCAGTAGAACCTTTGAGATGTAGTTTTTCGGCAAACTCCTTTTGCGTATAGCCGAGAGTTTCTCGTACTTCTTTAAATCGTTTATGTGCTTGATCCATTGTTGTCTTTTTTATCTTATTCAATTCTTCATTTATACAATAACCATTTTCACATTTGCATATTTACACATTTTTAATTTTCACAATAGCACACTAACCAACTAGCACACTAGCACACTAGCACACTAGCACATTAGCACATTAGCACATTAGCACATTAGCACATTCTCAATTAACTCAAAAATACACAATTTGGAATAGTTCCAAAAATAAAATCATCTTTTAGTTTGAATATTGGAATTATTCCTTACTTTTATTTTCCCGCTAAAGCGAAAAAGAAAGACATGAAACGCAGCATACTCCATCTAGATTTAGACACTTTTTTTGTGTCTTGTGAGCGCCTCCAAGATAGCCGGCTTATTGGAAAGCCAATATTGGTAGGGGGTACAGGCGATAGAGGAGTGGTGAGTGCTGCTAGTTATGAAGCCCGCTATTTTGGAACACATTCCGGTATGCCTATGCGCATGGCACGGCAGCTTTGCCCAGAGGCCATCGTCATCAAAGGCAATGGCGGCACTTATGGGAAATATTCCAAAATGGTCACTGATATATTACGTGAGCGCGTACCAATACTCGAAAAGGCCAGCGTAGATGAATTCTACGCTGACCTCTCGGGAATGGATCAGTTTTTTGGTTGCTACCAATTTGCTTCTGAATTACGGCAAACAGTTATTCGGGAAACAGGTCTGCCGATATCTTTTGGCTTATCTCTTAATAAGACCGTATCCAAAGTCGCTACAGGTGAAGCCAAGCCCAACAATCAAATTAAAATAGAACTTGGACAAGAGAAGCCTTTTCTGGCGCCACTCTCCGTGAAGAAAATACCCATGGTAGGCACTAAAATGTTTCAACAGCTCAGCAATATGGGTGTAAAACATGTCAAGACTCTACAAGAAATGCCCATGGACATGATGCGGGCAGCTTTTGGTAAAAGTGGAATTGATGTTTGGAGAAAAGCGCAGGGTATAGACGACAGACAAGTGATTCAATATCATGAACGCAAATCAATTTCCAGTGAAAGAACCTTCGGAAAAGACACTACTGACATTAAAAAATTGAAAATGATGATCAGGGCCATGGCTGAACAACTCGCTTTTCAACTCCGCAATGGAAATAAACTGGCCTCAGTCATCGCGGTAAAAGTTCGCTATTCCGATTTCAATACACACAGCAAACAAGTTAAGATATTTCATACTGCGGCAGACAATACACTAGTACCCTTAGTGGTCAAGCTTTTTGACGCCCTTTACAACCGTCGTTTACTCGTTCGACTTGTGGGAGTACGCTTTGGCGGACTCACTGACGGCAATTCACAACTAAACCTTTTTGATAATGCACAAACAACAACAGATTTATACAAGGCCATGGATAGCATCCGCAACCAATTCGGCAGCCGCAGTCTTATGCGCGCATCCACCATGGGAGCACGGACTATTGGCGGACAGGGCAATCCCTTCAATGGAGATCCACCTGTCTTGCTGGCGCACCGAACTGCATAGACTTCCTGCGGTCGTAAATGTCAAAGACTAAAAATCCAAATGTCAAACTCCCTTCGGTCGTAGTGCCTATCGTCTAATATCCATTTACACATTTGCACATTTTTAATTTTCTTGGGCTTTGGATTCTGGAATTTTATTTCTTGGATTTTGGCGTAGCCGGGCATTTTCAATTAACCCACTAGCACACTAAACAACTAGCACATTAGCACACTAACCCATTCTCACATTTACACATTTTTTCATTCTCACATTTCTTGGATTTTGGCGTAGCCGCACCCGCCTCCCTTACGCTACGCTTCAGGAATTCGAGCAGGCATTTTCAATTTTCAACTCTCAACTTTCAATTAACCCACTGTCTAACTACTATCTACTAAATACTACATACTACTCTGTATCTAAACTGCCATTCATATTATAGCCTACGTTGTGGAACGCTCTCAGAGGAGGATTTACTCCGTCTAGGGGATCACTTTGGACTAAACGCCATCGCTCTGACCGATATCAATAATACCTCTGCCTGTCTCAATTTCTTACGCCTCGCAGCCAAGTATCAGGTCAAGCCCGTCATAGGCATAGACTTTAGAGAAGGCATGCAAGAGCGCTTCATCGGGCTAGCACAAAACAATGCAGGCTTTCAGGAACTGAACCAATTTCTCTCCAAGCACCTACACAATAAAAGCAGCATTCCTGAACGCGCCCCGACCTTCGAAAATGCTTGCATTATTTATCCATACAAACTAATTGAAAATGCTGATATTCAAATGCTTAGAGAAAATGAATATATTGGAATTCGTTATCAAGATCTAAGTCGTTTACGTTTTTCTCCTTGGGCAAAACAGACCCACAAACATGTGTTGCTGCAGCCCGTCACCTTTAATAGCAAAGTCGATTTTAATGTGCACAGACTCTTGCGCGCCATTGATAATAATGCCCTCTTGTCCAAACTCCCCAAGTCTGAGCAATTGGCCGAAAGCGAATACATGCTCGCCCCGGATAAGCTCAAAGAGCTCTTTAAAGAAGCCCCGCACATTATTAAGAATACAGAAGCCTTGCTTGAACAATGCGATCTCAGCTTCGATTTCTCTGCCCAGCGAAAGTCTCAAAATCTCTCTACCTATACAGGCAGTGGGCCCAGCGATCGTACGCTGCTGTACGATTTATGCGAAAAAGGTATACAGTATCGATACAATGGAAAGCCCAGTAAGGAAGTAAAGGCACGCATCAAAAAGGAATTGGGACTGATAGAGAAAATGAATTTCATCTCATTCTTCCTCATCAATTGGGACATCATTAGTTATGCCCAACGCAAAGGTTATTTCCATGTGGGGAGGGGCAGTGGAGCCAATAGTATCATCGCTTATCTATTAGGCATTACCGATGTAGACCCCATTGAGCTCGATCTTTATTTCGAGCGTTTTATGAACCTCTATCGAGCCACGCCGCCAGATTTTGATATAGATTTTTCTACTCGCGACCGCCCAGATGTTACCCGCCATATTTTTGATCGCTTCGGCAGTAAAGGCCAAGCCGCTTTGCTGGCCACCTACAACACCTTTAAGCATAGCGCGGCTGTACGCGAACTCGGCAAGGTATTCGGTCTGCCCAAGCATGAAATAGACGCCTTGAGTAATGGGAAATTTATTGAAAGTCGCCTAGAGCAAATCCCTAAACTAGTGCTACGCTATGCCAAGAAAATGGAAGGCATGCCCAATTATTTAAGTGTGCATGCCGCGGGTATTATAATTTCCCAAAAGCCCATTCACTATTTTTCGGCAACAGAGATACCGCCCAAGGGGTTTCCCATTACCCAATTTGATATGCATACGGCCGAGGATGTGGGCCTCTACAAATTCGACATTTTGGGGCAGCGCGGTCTCGGAAAAATCAAAGACACACTGAGCATCATCAAGCAGAACAAACCCCTCGTTCCTAAAATAGATATCCATGACGTAAAACCTATCATGGCCGACCCCAATGTCAATGAAATGGTGAGTCGAGCCGATTGCATTGGTTGCTTTTATGTAGAGTCGCCCGGAATGCGCATGCTGCTCCAAAAATTAAAAGTCAATACATATCTAGGCTTAGTTGCCGCCAGTTCCATTATACGACCGGGGGTTTCCCAAAGCGGTATGATGCGGGAGTATATCAAAAGGCATAAAGATCCCGAACGCCTCAAAGATGCCCATCCCGTTATGTTGGAACTCATGCCCGAAACTTATGGCGTTATGGTTTACCAAGAAGATGTCATCAAGGTTGCACACTATTTTGCCGGACTAGATTTGGGTGAGGCCGATGTGCTGCGCCGAGGCATGAGCGGAAAGTATAGATCTCGGGAAGAGTTTCAACAGGTCAAAGACAAATTCATTGCAAACTGCAAAGACAAAGGCTATTCTGATACGCTGATTCAAGAAGTATGGATGCAAACAGAAAGCTTTGCAGGCTATGCATTTGCCAAAGGACATTCAGCATCCTATGCTGTCGAGAGTTATCAAAGCCTATATCTCAAACATTATTATCCCTTAGAGTATCTGGTTGCCGTGCTGAATAATGGGGGTGGATTTTATCGTTCAGAACTATACCTACATGAAGTGCGCATGAAAGGTGGGAGAGTGTATGCTCCCTGTATAAATAAAAGTTTTTGGGGGGCTGTAATTTATGGAAATGATATCTATATCGGATTGGGCCGTATCCATAATATGGAACATGAGCTTATCCAGCGCATCGAAGCAGATCGCATGGGGCGAGGGGAATTTGAATCCTTAGACAATTTTCTAGACCGCATTCAAATTTCTTTTGAACAAATCGACAAACTCATTCGTATTGGCGCTTTTCGTTTTAGTGGACAGAATAAAAGAAAGTTGCTCTGGGAGGCCATGCTTAAACTACAATATCAGCCACCGCCGCAGGGGCAGTATTTATTGTTCAAAGAGCCCTCTAGAAAATATAAATTGCCCACCCTCAGTGTAACAGAACTGGAAACAGCTTTCGACCAAATAGAGCTCTTGGGATATCCACTCATTGACCCATTCTTACTGGCCAAGGGAAATTTTGAATATGGGGCCCAGGTCACTGAGATGAAGAATTATATCGGAAAGCGTTTTGATATTTCTGGCTACCTCATTACCATAAAAAATACCCGCACAGTACGCGGCGAGTATATGCACTTTGGAACCTTTATTGATAGAGCAGGGCATTGGATAGATACAGTTCATTTTCCACCCATTGCACGCCAATATCCTTTCAATGGAAAAGGAGTTTACAAACTCAGCGGAATTATAAAAGAAGAATTTGGCTATCTAACCCTTGAAGTAGACTGGATGGTAAAGGTGCCTTATGTAGGTGATCCGAGATATGTTGTTAGTAGGAGGTAGAGAATAAAGAATAGAGAATAGAGAATAGAGAATAGAGAATAATTTAATTCAAAATCTTATATCTCCTAAATTTTGACCAACATTTTCAACTCTCAATTTTCAATTAACCCACTAGCACACTAAACAACTAGCACACTAAACAACTAGCACATTAACACACTAACCCATTTCCACATTCTCACATTTTTAATTTTTTGGATTCTGGATTTTTGAGTTTGGATTCTTCTTTTTGCTGTTGAATATTGACATTTGCTTTGCGGTGTGTTACAGAACTAAAATAACAGTGGGTAAATCTCAAATTGCAGATAAGTTTGCCGGGAAATTAGAACCCGTTCCAGATTTATTTAATCCGCAATTGGAGCTCAATGGATTTGATCAACCGCAAACACCAATCGTCAGCAAGGATGCCCCGAATAAGTTGCAACTCTTTCAATGGGGCTATAAAGCGTCTTGGATGAAAGCTCCCTTGCTCAATGCCCGATTTGAGACTGTGGAAGAGAAGAAAAGCTTTGCACCCTTCATCGAAAATCGCTGCCTGATATTGGTCGACGGTTTTTACGAGTGGCAATGGTTGGACGCCAAAGGGAAAAAGAAACAGAAGTATTTGATGCACTTACCTAAGCATGAGCCTTTCTTTTTGGCAGGACAATTTCAAGAGAAGGTAGATAGGGAGAGTGGCGAAATACTATCCAATTATGTCATTTACACGCTTGAGGCTGAAGGTGTTATGAAGGAGATTCACAACAGTAAAATGCGCATGCCTCTTGCATTTTCAAGTTTAGAGGCTGGTTGGGGCTTTCTAGAGACTGCTGAAGTCAAGAGTTTTTCCACCTTCGAAACCCAAGCTATCCCTAGTGGAATAGGGCCTTCTGAGCATTCAGCGCAAGGAAGTCTATTCTAAATTGTCATAATATTTTCGTAAATTGACAAAAGATTGACCTAAAAAACAACGTCATTCTATTGAACTAAACAACGACCACCATGAAAAAAATAATTTTACTTTGCTTAATTAGCTTTTTTAGCTTCCAATCTGTTCAAGCCACTCACCTTATGGGCGGAGATATTTGGGTTGAAAAAGATGCCTTCGGTCATTACTTTTTAATGCACCAAAACTTCAGAGATACTCTCGGGATTCCTGCTTATGGCGCTACGGCTTATGTAGCCTATAAATGGGACAATACAACTTCCGCTTGGGTCCAAGTTGGAACCGGAACACTTCCAATGGATTCAGCCACTTCAGGCGGATTGATGCTAGGAATGCCTTATGGTGTGGAGGAGTATAATTACGAATCCAATGCATTAGAGATTGATTCTCTTTTTGCGCAAAATGGAAATGGACTATATCGTTTCGCCGTAACTTCTTGTTGCCGTAACGCGGCCATTCTTAATTTGACTGCTCCAGGTGGAGACCAATTGGTCATCAGTTGTGAGTACGAATACGACAACAGTCCGACATATGTAAATGAGAGTGCGCGATTCATCGCTGTACCTGTAATTTTTGGGCCAGTTAATCAGCCGTGGACTTACAATCCACTACCATTCGATCCAGATGCGGACAGCTTAGCATGGTCTCCGAATACTCCTTATGAAGGAATATCTGCTGCAGGTTATATAAATTGTGCTGGATATACAACACCTTCAGCTGCAATGGCTGGACCGTTCACTTTGAATCCTGTTTCAGGCGAACTTACTTGGACTCCTGATGTTATCGGTAATCATGTGGCCTCATTTAAAATTGATGAGTACAGAAATGGGAATCTAATCGGAACTTCATTGCGTGATATGCAATACATCGTTATTGATGATTCATGCAGTGCTAATACACAATGCGTAATTCCGGAGTTCACTGAAAACAATAACAGTCCTTATAATACAGAGAGCAATCTTAATTATAAATATGTATACTATCAACCTGGCACACCAATGCACTTTATGGTAAATGCCTATGATAACAACCCCAACGACATATTGACGATGACGGCATTCTCAGGTCTATTTCAATTGAATACAAATGCTGCATTCCATTTTAACCAATCCGGAAATGGGAATGAGGTTATAGGACATTTGAATTGGACACCCGACCCATCAGAGACTAGAGATCACATTGTTGTAGTACGAGCCAATGACGGCATGTATTCTACCGACTTTACTGTAATCCTTAAAAAAGGACAAGCACCTCAGTCAATTCCTGATGCTGTTGAAAATGCGAATGCGTTTACAGTATTCCCTAATCCTGGAGCTGCTGGACAATCATTAAACGTTCGAATTGAGAGTAATGAAATTCTAAACAATTCTGTGATTCATATTTATGATATCGCTGGAAAAGTAATTCACACACAAGATTTAGATAAAGTAAATATTGGAGAGAATGTGATCGAATTGAACACTAACCTTTCTTCTGGATACTACGTTGCTGAAATGTCTTCAGACAATATTAGATTCACCTCTAAGTTTGTAGTCAAATAGTTTCACTAAATAATTTTCAAAGCGCCTCGCATTGCGGGGCGCTTTTTTTGTGGCAAAATCGGCATAGCTGAAGTATTCAGTTAAGAAGATTGATTTTTACGTAACTTTAGAAGAACAAAGTTCAACCGAATGACAACGGTATCGATTGAATAAATTATATGCTAAATGAGATCATCTCTATTTTTATTGCTCTTCACTCTCGCTTCTATCCATGGTTTTAGTCAAACAGGCAAAATTTGCGGCTGCTTCAAGCTGAGAGAATTTCAGCCCCAAAAAGACAGTTTGAGGTTATACATTTTTACCCAAAAGAGAGAGAATCTCGCATTCTATACTTACGTTGATAAGAATCAGTTTAATAGTCCAAGCTCCAAAGAATCTGAGCACAAGAAAATCATCATAAATCGAAATTATTTTATTTGCATTGAGAAATTTAATAGAGAATCAGAATTCAAGAAATACGTTGCAGATAGCACGGAGGTCTACTTTGGAGATGGGTGGCGCGATGCATTAATTGTATATGGGAGTTTCACAGGACAGAGGTATAAGACTACTGATATTAATTTTCAAGGAGTCTTGAAGAGAAGACAAAAAAAAAGAGAAAGTAGAGGTGCGGAACGACTAGAATAAAAATATGTGGAGACACGTTTTTACAATTATGCTTCAGAAGAAAAACTATAAACTTATTGCTGGCAAGACCCTAGTTATTCTAGGAACCATTTTGGGGATACATCCATTTGCCATATTCTTTAGTATTCCAATGTTTTTTATTGGAAATTATTTGATTCACAATTTTAGTGATTATTCAAAAAAAGCAAAATTCAAATGGATATTGATACCGATTATAGTTATCGCGGTCATTTGGATTGCTATAGTCGTGGCAACAGAAATATTTAAAAGAATCGGCATCCTAGAATAGAATTAAGAATCTATCCTTAGACTCCTGCAGGAAGGAATTCTCAATATGCAGAAATGCATATCTTTATTGAAACAATCTCATTCTTAAAAACAAAGTAATCAAAAAAACGATACCTCTTAAATCAATATTCTCTGGAATAGGGATAATTATTTTCACGCTTGGGATACCGCTACATTCTGCGGCGGAACCAACTGATTCTATTATGAGCCAAAGCTATGCTTGGCAAATATGCGTTAAAGATGACGGTTCTAGTTCAATTTACCTTTGGGGTAATCAAGAATCAGGAAAAGGATTAATTGAAAGACAGAATGAGTTGTTTGAGAATTATAGATTATCAGTGATCGCAAATGAAATTTGGCTAATTGATGGCAATAGAATTTTGGGCTTATGGTTTCCGTTTGTGCATGAGAAACAAAGGATGGCAAAAAAAGTAGTTTTTAAAAAACACTGTAATTATAGTGTCAATAAAATTGGTCAAAATGAATATTTGGCATTCTTTCAAGACAAAGAAATATTAGGTCTCTATGAGATTGAAGAATTAATCTCATCAAAAAAATCTGATCCAATTATTAAGCTGCGTCCCATTGTTTCCTTTTGTTGGATACCACTAATGGTAGATCAAAAAGGCAGATTGCCAGACTGGATTGTTAAGCTTGAAAGACAGCCTAATCTTCCATGCCATATTGATGAATTTGGAATTTGGGGAACTGAGCCAGAATGGCAATTAGAGAAGTAAGCATGTGTCTTATCCCATCTATCCGTAGGCTACTGCCTACGGATGAGTAATAGCTGTAGCAAATCTTTTGCGGTGTCGTGGTGGAGTATGTCACAAAACCACTCTATCAATTTCATCGTATAGCATCATTATGAATAGCGAGTGAGGCAAGGCGAAAAAGCCAAAACCACCCCGCCAATTGATAAATCAATTGCCACCCCTCCGCAAGCGGATGGGAATTTCAAGCTTTCGTTCTTCGAACTTTCATCGATAGAAAAGAAAAAATCTGACTTGCTCCCGATAGCTATCGGGATCAGGACAGCCATTTTCTATAGAACGGCCAGCCTACTCATCTAGCGCAAACTAAAAACGGCCTTGATAAAATGGCGTCAGAAAATAAGGAAATTTGGCGCAGCGCGGATCAACTGTCTGAGTTAATCGATCTTCGTCGCATATGTAATTCTGCACGAGTTTTGAGGAGCGCCGCCAAATGATGAAATTTTCAGACATTTTATCACAGCCTTGAATTTTTTCGTTCTTTTTGTTTCAAGACAAAAAGGACAAAGAATGATTTATAGACGAGTGCTCCTATTGAAACGAGCCATCAAAAGCCACCGCGCCAATTGATAAATCAATTGCCACCCCTCCGCAAGCGGATGGGAATTTCAAGCTTTCGTTCTTCGAGCTTTCATCGATAGAAAAGAAAAAATCTGACTTGCTCCCGATAGCTATCGGGATCAGGACAGCCATTTTCTATAGAACGGCCAGCCTACTCATCTAGCGCAAACTAAAAACGGCCTTGATAAAATGGCGTCAGAAAATAAGGAAATTTGGCGCAGCGCGGATCAACTGTCTGAGTTAATCGATCTTCGTCGCATATGTAATTCTGCACGAGTTTTGAGGAGCGCCGCCAAATGATGAAATTTTCAGACATTTTATCACAGCCTTGAATTTTTTCGTTCTTTTTGTTTCAAGACAAAAAGGACAAAGAATGATTTATAGACGAGTGCTCCTATTGAAACGAGCCATCAAAAGCCACCCCGGCAATTGATAAATCAATTGCCACCCCTCCTCAAGCGGATGGGAATTTCTAACTTTCGTTCTTCGAGAGTAAATCGAGCAAAAACAAAAGTCCAGAGTTGCCCATCTATCCGTAGGCTACTGCCTACGGATGATTTATAGCTGTAGCAAATCTTTTGCGGTGTCGTGGAGGAGTATGTCGCAAAACCACTCTATCAATTTCATCTCATCGCGGCATAACGTAGCGTGAGTTGGACAAGACGAAAAACAAAAAAACATAATCGCACCTTCTTACCGGCAAGCAGGAACTCAGCTTAGCAAAGTATAATCGAGACTCCCCTTAAAAATTATCCCTAAAGTCCTTGCGGCGAATGAGCTTCAAATCTTGTAAGACCTGCGCCTTTACATTCAACGCAAAATTGTACGAACGACGGAAGCCAAATGGAATTAAATTCAATTTCATTTCCCAACAGTGCAAGTCCCTATAAATATCAATAGACGTAAAGTTCATTTGCTTAGATTGCAAATCATATCCACTCTGCAAACCAATTTTCCATTTCGGCGTCAAGTTTACATCCCCACCAAAATTAATATCTTGACGCAACTGAAAAGTATCTTTCTGAGAAGCCACCAAGAACCTCTTGGTCAAATTTAGATTGTAGTTAATGCGCAAAGTGTAGGGAATATTAAAATCTACATAGTTGTCATAATTACTACCCATCTCATAAAGCGTATTTCTATTGTTTTCCGCCTGACGATTTGCATTATTCCGCAAAGGGAAGGTTGCACCTACCGCAAGGTTCGCACGTTCAAATCGCACAAACTTTTTATTTACACTATAATTAAAAGCATTTCTCTGATTCCCAGTCAGACTATCGATGGCATATGGATTCCAACTCGCTCCACCTGAAATATTAATTTTCTTAAAGAGGGTCGTTCTATAGGCCATATTCAAATTGCTCCAATTGAAAGAATCGGCTGCTATATTATAAAATGTGTTTAATGTCAATCCATCAATGATGTGTACATTCCGTGCTACAGAATCGTTTTTACCTTTCACTTTAATCTGCACATTATTCCCCAAACTAAAACCTAAACCACCGACTCTACCATCGGGCGGTGTTCCAATGACAGAGCCATCAAAGCGTGACAATCTTCTGTTGTTATAGTTTCCGTCCACAAATGAATTATAGTAATAATTAAAAATGCCTGATCCAAAATCAGGTCTATAGTTCAATGAAATGGAAGGAGTGAGCATATGTCTGAATCCGCGCAACCTCCCTTTATTCCAAAGCTTGAGTCCGTAGATTCTCGTTGATAGATTTACAGCCGTAGTAAAGTCACGTGCAGTGAAGGCTCCTCGGAAGTTTAAGGTATCTAGTTCGTCCTGAGCAAAATTGAATGATTTAAATGACTTCTGACTGTACCAATACTCATTATAGTTCACGGTAAAGTTGGCGTTGATATACTTGAATAGATTATAGGTCGCATTGACCGGAACACTATGCTTAATGCCGTTTTGAAAATCGTTGAATCTCAAATTACTCAACTCAAATAGAGAGTCTGTAAATGCGATTTCATTTATGGCTTGCATCTGATAAGATGCGGTAATTTTCTCATACCATTTTGGACGAATGACATTTTCCCTAAACTTAAAAGGGTAAATCTGATTAGCAGAAAAATTTACCTCAGGCAAACGAACAGTTACTAAGCCCGTTTGCGTATTTTGATTGTGTCGCGCATTTACGGTCAAATTAAAAGGTTTTCCTTCCCAAGTTTTTGAATAGGCGATGGAAGAGGAGTAGTTGTTGTTCAAATAGAAATTGGCATCATAAGAATTATTGGTGTGATACTTTGAACTTCCGACATTCACATTAGCCGAGAAGCCAGTTCCTGGACGCACATTTGGATCTAGAGTATGACTCCAATTGACAAAGAAATTCCGGCTTGAATTAAAATTGCTTTCGAATTCATTGCCCACCTTATTGTAAGCATAGTTGAAGCCGAGGCTTCCTCTAAATCTGTAGCGCCATACATAAGTCGATTGCAGTCCGACGCGCCATGTCCCTCTTGCATAAATATCTGCGAGGGCAAGTAGGTCTACATGATCACTAATCGCAAAATAATAACCGCCTTCACGAATACCGAAACCGAGATTTTGTGATGCATCATAAGTTGGTAATTTAAATCCAGAACGTTGTCCTTTTTTCAAGGGAAACATTCCAAAGGGCAAATAAAGTGGAGTAGGGATTTCTTCAATTACCAAATTCGCTGAGCCAGAGACCGCGACCTTATTCGGAATTATTTTTACTTTCTTGGCAGCAATACCGAAGTGGGGGGTCTCTAAATTACAGGTCGTATAGATGTTTTTAAAGCCGTAAATGGATTGATCTTTATTTCTTTTGATGCGCTCACTCTTGATAAAGCCCTCACCGTATTGCGAATAAGCCGATGATAATATGGCTCTTTCTGATTTAAAATTGTATTTAAGTTCGGAAAATTTGGTCTTGTCTTCAGCCTTTGTGAGGTATTGTTCCACAGATGAATCCCTAGAATCATTAAACTTCGTCGCTGTTAAGGTGCTACTATCCTGGTCATAGATGATGAAACTAGCGTCTACCTGCACATCTTGATACACGATTTGTCCACTTTTATAGAGGTATAATTTCTTTGTTTTGGCGTCATAGACAATAGAATCAGCCGCTTTATAGTTTACAGGGTCGCTTAGGTCTCCACTCGCTATAGGCACCTTGGCAGTCACCTTAGGGGCCAGGCTATCCACAGTCTGTGCACTTGTTAAGAAACTGAGAAATAACAGCTTAGCTACAAGAAAGGGCCTTAAACCTCTTGCATTAAATACGGACAATGAATTAACTTTACGCAAGTTTAGATATTGGCTCAAAATTAAATCGATTCTTGGCCTAAAACGAAGGGCAAAGGGTTAAATGAATTATAACAATGAATTGGAATACTAAAATATTTGCAACTTTAACAGTAATTGCCGTATGTTCTCTGGCTTTGGTCATCAAAGCGAATGTAGCACCTGGACCTAAATTGGTACGAAAAATTGTAATTGACGCTGGCCACGGTGGAAAAGATCCTGGTTGTCATGGACAATATTCATATGAAAAGGATATCGCATTAGATGTTGCCAAGAAGACTGGAACTATGCTGAAGCAGAAATACGGTAGCGGTGTTGAAATACTCTATACGAGAACCTATGATGTGCTTGCTGGTGGAGACCATCTGAGTACAAAGCAATCACTACAACACAGACATAAAGTAGCCAATGATGCAAAAGCTGATTTATTTGTCTCTGTTCATATCAATTCAAGCGCTAAGCGAGTGACTACGGCAAAAGGAACAGAGACTTATGTTTTGGGGTTGCATAGAAATGAGCAAAAAGAAGGAGCTATTGGAGAGTATTCTGGAAATTTTTCAGGTGGAAGAGGCATGCTTAATCCGTCAGATCCAACTACAGCGATAATAGTTGCCCAATATTCTCAGGCTTTCTTGGCAAATAGCATACTACTAGGAACGAAAATTGAAGATCAATTTACCAATGCGGGACGCTACTCCAAAGGGGTAAAGCAAAAAGGCCTTGAAGTTTTGGCTGGAAGCGCCATGCCCGGTGTTTTAGTTGAACTTGGTTTCTTGAATAATCCGGCTGAAGAGTCTCTATTGGCGAGTGACTATGGGAAAACACAATGTGCAAATGCCATCTTCAAAGGAATTCAGGAATATAAAGCAGAGGTCGAAGGGCAAGTCAAGCAGAATTAAGGATTTAATTCCACGTACTTTTACAAAAAATAATTTGGATGAAAATATCTAACGAAGTCCGCACAGGTATACTAGGTGTATTAGCTCTTGTAATTTTTATTTTGGGGTTTAATTTCCTAAAAGGAACAGGAGTGTTTTCATCTTCGCGCTCTATAAAAGTTAAGTATAAAAATACCCAAGGCTTGGTTGAGGCAAACTATGTGTTGCTCAATGGCTATAAAGTAGGGGCGATTAATGATATTTTCATGGACGAAGATGACGATGGTCTTATAACAGTTTCCATGGCGGTCGATAAAGACGTGCGCATTCCAAAAGATTCGAAAGCCACAATTATCTCAGAAGGAGTTTTGGGAACAAAAGCAGTCCAACTCGAATTGGGTACATCATCAGAAGATATTAAGAAGAATGAATTTTTGAAGGGCAATATGGAGGAAGATATGATTGCTGCAATTGCAGAATCAACAACTGATGTGATGGATAAAGTAGAGAACTCTCTTGCTGAATTAGACAAACTCATTCTTGGTCTAAACAACACTTTAGATCTAAGCACCCAAAATAATTTGAAGAATGCTGTAGCAGACGTTCACCAAATAACGACTAATGCAACTACACTTACAAGAGACGCTCAAGTAATTACTCAAGACGTTCAAGTAATTACAAAAGATGCGCAGTCTAGCATGAAACAGTTTAATGATTTAGCGCATTCTCTCAACAATCAAAAGGACAAAATTTCGACCATGGCTAGTGACTTGACTTCGTTTACGGGCAATCTAAAAAAGAATAATGAGTCTATTACCAATATTGTCCGCAATACAGAACAGACCACTGCAAAGTTGTCGCAAATGGAGTTGGAGCAAACCGTGAACAATCTAAATTCGACATTGAGTAATTTACAAACTACCTTGGCTAAGGTTAATAATGGTGATGGCTCTATGGCGATGCTGATGAATGACGACAAGCTTTACAAGAACCTTAAGAACACCATGGGAACCTTAAACAACTTATTATACGATATTAGCGCTCGACCCAAACGGTATATAAACTTCAGTGTATTCGGAAAGAAAAATAAAGACAATGCAGCACCAGTTACGGCGCCTGATCCGAATCGCTAAGCTTGGAAGCATCATAACAGCAATCCTCTTTTTAGGAATGCAACAGAAGCTATCTGCTCAGATAGACTCCCTAAAAAATATCAAAAAAATTGAAATCATGCATGCTGATTCTGGTATCGGGCAGCAACAAAACATCGGTTACTACAACCGGCTGTTAGGGCATGTAAGCATCAAGCATAACGACATGACAATGTTGTGTGATAGTGCACATTTCTACTTGGCCGAAAATCTAATCTTAGCTTATGGTGATGTAGACATTCAGCGAGCGGGAGGCTCTTTTGCCAAGGCCAATTATGTGCGATACAATGGCAACCTAAACAAAGCCTTTATGCAAACGGATGTCTATATTAATGAAGACGGACGCACCTTAAAAACTGACGAATTGGATTACGATCTCAATACAAAGGTGGGCATCTATCAAAGAGGAGGAACACTCAATACAGACGGCACTCGGGTAAATTCTCGATATGGAAAGTATAATGCTAATACCAAGCAGGCTTATTTTAAGGGAAATGTCATCATCTCCAGCAGTCAGTACGATATTGAAAGTGAAGAGATTTACTACAATACGGCCAACAAAAAAATGAACTTTACTGGAAAAACTTATATCTATAGTGATAGAACCAATATAGAAACTAATGGCGGCACCTTCAACGAAGCAACAGGAAGAACAACATTTCAAGGAAGAACGCGGGTTGAAAATGAAGATCAAATTATCACGGCCAACAAACTAAATTTTAATGAAAAAACTGGCAGTGGAGATGCTGCAGGAAATGTGATCATTTTCAATAAAAAAGATGATACTGAGCTACTCTCTGACTTTGCTAATTTTAATGACAAAACAGGAAAGGGGAGAGCACGGGGAAATGTCCATTTTACAGACAATAGAAACCTTACAAAACTCACAGCAAATACGGTGGATTTTGACAAGGAGAGTGGCGATGGAAAAGCGAGAGGCAATGTGGTTTATATAGACGAGGTGAACAACTCTATTCTCAAAGGAGAGAAATTAGATTTCAATAATAAAACAAATATTGGCAAGGCGGTTGGCAAGGTGATTTATGAAGACAAACAAAATGCCCGGGTACTCTATGCAGACAAAGCCAATTTTGATAATGCAAACAATAGCGGAGATGCAACAGGCAATGTCATTATCATAGATGATGTCGAACAGACGAAACTCTATTCTAATTTTACGTCCTTCGATAATTTTAGCGGCTATGGTCTTGCACGAGGAGATGTTCACTTTATTGATATCAAGAATGAATCCGAACTCTATGCAGGTGTTGTAGAGTATAATAAAATCAATGATTTTGTTCTCGCCTATGAAAGACCCATACTAATAACAGTAACTGATGGCGACACTTTATATATAGCCTCGGACACCTTAATCAATCTGAGAAATATGGATAAGCCGCTTCTGGAATCACGCATTCTTGTCAATGAAAAGATGACCTTTGAATTGCTTTATGAGGAGAGTGAAGCGATGAATTTTGATGAAAGCAAATTGGTCATCTCAAACATAAACGTCAAGGTGTTCGGAGACAGTCTTCAAGCTGTTTGTGATAGTATGTCTTATAATGAAAGCGACTCTGTGTTTAGAATGTATAAAAATCCAATTGTTTGGAATACCAATCAGCAAGCATCTGGAGACACTATCTATTTATATACTGAAAACTCCAAAGTAAAAAGAACAGAAATTATAGGAAGGGCCTTTATGATTAGTTCTTCTGATTATGAAGACATTTATGATCAAATTTCAGGGCAGAATTTGACGGCCTATTTTACGGATGGCAAAATACAAATGGTCAATGTGGATGGGAATGCACAGAGTTTATACTATGCCAAAGACGAAGCTGAAAAATATGTGGGGATGAATAAGGCCTTGGGCGCGCGTATCAAAATCTATTTTGAAGAGAAAGAGGTAGAGCGCATCGTCTTCTTAGATTCTCCGAATGGAACATTCTATCCTATGAGTAAAATCCAAGCAAGCGAACGTTACCTTGATGGATTTACTTGGGAGAAAGAAAAAAGACCTATGAGCAAAGCTGATTTACTGAACTAAGCTGGATAAGCAATAAAATAGTAATTCAGCTTATCGTAAAACTGACTTTTGAAGACTTCGAGACTGAAAGGTTCTTCTCCTTTTAGCCATAATTCCATGGTCGCGATACGGTAGTTTAAGCTTCTGAAAAATTCAAATACATGTTCTGGTTCCGTCTTATAATACTCTGAGGCACCAAGGCCATGTTCAAAAATTATAATTGGTGTAGAACGAGTGATGCTTTCTTTCGCGCCTAGGAGCACGGGATATTCTCCACCTTCGACATCTATTTTTATCAAGTCGATGGGCTGCTCTGATGGAATGAGATTGTCTAATGTATTCGTATCAACCTCTATGCTTACATCTTTTTCATTTTTCCGATCATAATCTCTTTTTATAAGACCACTATAGGATGGATTACTTAAGACATGATTGAAACTCGATACCCCTTGTGTATTTGACAAGGCCACTTGATAAATTTGAATATTCTCCTGCTCGCTATATTTTACTTTCAGAAAGGTGTGCAAGTCGGGTATAGGTTCAAAAGCAAAGTGATTCCCCTTAGGCGCATATCGCAAGACTTCATCCAGAATTTCGCCCTTATGCGCTCCAATATCGATGAAGCTACTTTTTCGCGAGCAGACCTTCTTAATCACCTTTTTGGTTTGCCGGTCGTAGCGTTGATTTTTGCTAACGGCAAAAGGGAGTATTTTTTTCAGAAACTCTTTCATCGAAAATAGAAGCTTAGGCTTCTAATTCTTTACGGATAATGTTTAGAGCGCTTCCTGCTTTGAACCATTCTATTTGCGCTTCATTATAAGTATGCTCAGCTTGAATTGTCTCATTGCTACCATCAGCATGATTAAGAACCAATTGTAGATTCTTAGCTGGTGCCATTGCTTGCAAGCCTTCAATATCAATGGAATCATCTTCAAGAATTTTATCATAATCTGCTTTATCCGCAAATGTTAGGGCCAAGACACCTTGTTTCTTCAAATTGGTTTCGTGAATTCGAGCATAAGATTTTACAATTACCGCTTTTACACCCAAGAAACGAGGCTCCATAGCCGCATGTTCTCTAGATGAACCTTCACCATAGTTTTCTTCTCCTGCCACAATGGAACCAACTCCAGCGGCTTTATAGGCACGCTGAACTAGAGGAACATTACCGTACTCACCAGTCAATTGATTTTTGACGCTATCCGTTTTCTCATTGAAATAGTTAATGGCACCGATGAGCATATTATTGGAAATATTGTCTAGGTGACCACGGAATTTTAACCATGGACCCGCCATAGAAATGTGATCCGTAGTACATTTTCCTTTTGCCTTAATCAACAGTTTCAAGCCAATCATATCTTGGCCATCCCAAGCTTCAAATGGTTCAAGCAGTTGAAGACGTTTTGAATTTGGATCAACGACCACTTCAACACCGCTGCCGTCTGCAACAGGGTCTACATAACCAGGATCTTCAACATCAAAGCCTTTGGTTGGTAATTCAACACCTGTTGGTGGATCTAACTTAACTTCTTCACCGGCTTCATTTACCAAAGTATCCGTGATTGGATTAAAATCTAATCTACCAGCAATAGCAATCGCAGTAACCAATTCAGGGCTACCCACAAATGCTAGAGTATTCGGATTCCCATCGGCACGCTTAGCAAAGTTTCTATTGAATGAGTGGACAATAGTATTACGCTCTTTCTTTTCAGCACCGACACGATTCCACATTCCGATACATGGTCCACAAGCATTCGCAAATACTGTAGCTCCAATTTTGTCAAAAACCTCTAAAAAGCCATCTCTTTCGATAGTGTAACGCACTGTTTCACTTCCAGGAGTGATGGTGAAGTTTGCTTTTGTTTTCAAACCCTTTTCGGAAACTTGCCTAGCAAGACTTACTGATCTGCTAATATCTTCATAACTAGAGTTCGTGCATGATCCAATCAATCCATATTCAACTTTAAGAGGCCAGTCATTTTCTTTAGCGGCTTCTTTCATTTTTGAAATAGGAGTAGCTAAATCTGGAGTATATGGGCCATTCAAATGTGGCTCTAATGTATTGAGGTCAATTTCATAAACCTCATCAAAATATTTTTCAGGATTTGCATAGGTATCATCATCACCTCGAAGGTGTTCTTTGATCTCATTGGCTAGGGCAGCAATCTCAGAGCGACCGGTTGCTGAAAGGTATCTATCCATGCTATCGTCATAAGCAAAAGTGGAAGTCGTTGCTCCAATTTCTGCACCCATATTACAAATAGTTCCTTTACCTGTACAACTCAAACTGATTGCTCCATCACCAAAGTACTCGACTATGGCGTTTGTTCCTCCTTTAGCGGTAAGAATACCCGCTACTTTTAAAATAATATCTTTAGGAGCAGTCCAACCATTGAGTGTTCCAGTAAGTTTAATTCCGATCTGCTTAGGCATCAAGAGTTCCCAAGGAATTCCAGCCATTACATCACAAGCATCAGCACCACCAACGCCAATAGCAACCATTCCAAGTCCGCCTGCATTTACAGTATGACTATCAGTTCCAATCATCATTCCGCCAGGGAAAGCATAATTTTCCAGTACTACTTGGTGAATAATTCCAGCACCAGGCTTCCAAAAACCAATACCGTATTTATTAGAGACAGACTCTAAAAATTTGAAGACCTCGTTGCTTTCATTGATTGAGTCTTGCAAATCTGACTTACTTCCGTTTTGGGCCACAATCAAGTGGTCACAGTGAACCGTTGATGGGACATCCACTTTTGGCTTTCCAGCTTGCATAAATTGCAAGAGGGCCATTTGCGCTGTAGCGTCCTGCATGGCTACTCGATCTGGATTGAATTCGACATAATCTTCCAAACGCTTATAGTTGTCGAGCTCCATATTCTTGTCCAAATGAGAATAGAGAATTTTTTCTGCTAATGTCAAAGGTCGTCCAAGCTTCTCGCGAGCCTCTTTAATGCGTTGCGGCATGCGTTCATACACACCTTTTATCATATCTAAATCGAAAGCCATATCTAATTTTTAAGAATTGCAAAATTACGAAATTTGCCACAGAAGACCATGAATAGTGGCTGTGGATTGTAGTAATAATGGGGATAAAGTAAGATATTCGCAAGATAATGGGTCTTGAAGAAATCTTAGCCTACCTCGGTGCCATTTGCATGGGACTTATTCTAGGGCTAGCCGGCGGTGGTGGTTCCATTATAACTGTACCCATTTTAGTCTATCTATTGCATCTAGAAGCCGTAACAGCGACTGCCTACTCATTATTCGTTGTCGGCATAACTGCCAGCGTTGGCACTATTCGTCACTACCAACAGGGCAATGTTGATTTTAAAAGTGGTTTGACCTTTGCTATACCGGCTATTCTTGCTGTTTATTCAGCTAGAGCCTTCCTTGTACCTGCATTGCCTGATGTAATATTTCAAACCGACACAGTAGTGTTCACTAAGAACTCAGCTTTGATGTTGCTATTGGCAGCCGTCATGTTTTGGGCTGCATATTCAATGCTGAAGAAAAAAAATGCAAGTCTTGAGAATTCAAGATCTTATCCTGCGCTCGTTATAACTGGCCTTATAGTTGGTTTAGTCACTGGAATTATTGGTGCTGGTGGTGGCTTTCTGGTCGTTCCGTCACTTGTACTCTTTGCAGGCCTTCCTATTAAAAAAGCCATTGGAACTACATTATTAGTCGTTGCAAGCAAATCACTTATTGGATTTATTGGTGACTTACAACACCTGACTGTCGACTGGAAGCTGCTGATTAGCTTTTCAATCTGCGCGGTTATCGGCATATTTATAGGAGTGAAACTATCTTCTCATGTAAATGAAGTCAAGCTTAAAAAAGGATTTGCTTATTTTGTACTAGCGATGGCCGTATTTGTGCTCTTTAAAGAAATTTTCTAACGCTCAGATTCTATTTTGAAGAAAATCATTTTCCATATCATTAATCTCCTGTTTCTCAGCACTTTGGTTTCTGCACAAGGTGGCTTAAACATCTCAAAAGATTTTAATGGTTGCGAAAAATTAATAAAGAAAGGAAAATATCAGAAAGCGAAAGAATGCTATGAAACGCTTTTACCTCTTGCACCAAACAACACCAAGCTTCTGGTTCGCTTGGCCGAAGTATGTTATCGATTAGACATAGAAGATTCATGCATGATATTTATTGAGCGTGCTGTACAAATGAATGCAGAGGAAGCCTATCATCCATTGAGTTTTTTATCACAACAAATGTCCTTCAAGAATGACAATAAACTAGCGGTTTTTGTTCTCGACCAACTTGGCCAAAACTTAAGCGACCAGAAAATGAAAAGTCAAATTCGAGCACGAACGAATTCTTATTTACTCAAAAAATATGCGATAGACCAACCTACCTATAATGTCCAATTCGAAAATATGGGTGACAGTATAAATTCAACTGAGAGTGAATACTTGCCAAGTTTCTCATTGGATGGCAATAAGATATTATTTACCCGAAGAGTCTCTGGCGCCAATGAAGATTTTTTCGTTTCGCTAAAAGACAGTTTAGGGCGTTTTGCAAAGGCAAAAAATTTAGGATATCCTCCAAATACTTCAATGCCCGAAGGTGCGGCCATGTTAAGTGCCGACGGGAATTATATATTTTTTACGCGTTGTGATATGCGATCAAGCAATGGTATGGAGGGTGGCGGCTGCGATTTGGTTTTCTGTTATAGGGAAAATGGAGAATGGAGTCCGCCGCAATATTTTCAATTTACCATTAATACCACCGCCTTTGAAGGGCAGCCTTGTTTGAGCAGCAATAATCGAGATTTGTATTTTGTGAGCGACCGTCCAGGCGGTTATGGCGGTAAGGATATATACGTCTCCCATTTCAGAAATAATTTGTGGTCAATGCCGGAGAATTTGGGGCCAATCATAAATACCTCAGGTGACGAAACTTCTCCATACATTCATCCAGACAATGAGACCCTATATTTTGGAAGCACCGGGCATCCAGGTTTCGGGAGTATCGACCTTTTCATGAGTCGGAAAAACAAGAATAGAACGTGGAAGCCGGTCGTAAATTTAGGCAAGCCAATTAACTCAGCAGGTTTTGATGGCAGTATATATGTTGACACTGAGGGAGAATTTGGATACATTTCTGCTGAACGGGGTGATAGTCGCGGCCTCTCAGACATCTATAAATTCAAAATGTATAGTGGAATTCGGCCACTTCCAACGCTCTGTATACAAGGGCGACTCAAGGATAAGAAGGACTCTTATTTAATTAAAGATTATCCCATTAAATTCTATAAGTATAACGGCTCTCTGACGCCCTTGGCCAATGTGAGTTCAAATTCAGGGGATGCCTCTTTTACGCGAGCGCTACATAAGGGCAAGCAATATTATATAGCAATAGAAAAAAATGGTTATAGACCCTTTTACAAAATCATTGATTTAAGAAAGGACACTTTTGACACGAACTACCTATTTGACATTCGATTGAAGCGCCCACACTTGTTGGATACACTTTACCGTACCAAATTGAATTTGGATACGGCAAATTCAATCGAACTTAGTGCCTCCGAACAAAAGAGGCTCGATAGTCTAATGGAGTCTTGGGATTATTTCACGAGGGACAGCGCCATGGTAAACATCAATCTGAAAACATACTATTATGTTGGAGATAGCGATACGGACAGTTTAGCCCAAATCTATTTTGATCAGGCAATGCAACGTTTATGGAAAATGAAACGCTACTTTATTCGAAAAGGCATTCCATGTCACAAAATCAACGATCGCATGGATCCCTATTTGAAGAAAGAAGATGATGAAAAGTATGGGGTAGTGGAACTAGAATTTGTGGAGTACTATTAGGCTCTAATATTATTTAGGCCCAAGGCAGTAGACCGAGAGCAAGAAGTGAAGGTATAGTTTGCACAAAAATAATTTTTCGTTCTACCGTAAAAAATCCATAGACGCCGGCTAGAGCAATACATGAAAGGAAGAATATGGCCACATTTTGGCTCCATTGAGCATCTTGAATGAAGAACGACCAAATCAAACCAGCGGCCAGAAACCCATTGTACAAACCCTGATTGGCGGCCATCGCTTTTGTTTTGCTAAAAAGGTCTTTAGAAAAGCTGCTGAATATTTTTGGGCCTCGACTCTCCCAAGCAAACATCTCAAACAGCATGATGCAGATATGCAATAATGCAATGAACCCAATGAACACCTTTGCCACAATTTCCATAATTCAAATATAGCCTATTGGCCTGCCCCTTGCTTCTCCATCCATTGTTCGAAGAAGAGCGTCTGCAATTCCTTCTCTTGCGCCTTGTCTACAATCTCTTTAATGCTCCATGCATTCTCTTTTAAATCTGCGATATACCAATAGGACTTATCATTATTGTCGAAATCAGAATCTTTATTACTATCTCTCGCAGAGCGCAATATAATCTGATTGCTCTTCGGAACAACTTGATAGGAAAGAAGATTTTCGTTCTCGGGAGAAATTCGCATTAGGCTTTGACCATCTAGCTTGGATGAATACAAATATTCTGGATCCTTAGAATTCAATAAACCATCCTTATTCATATCCAAACTTCTCATTTGATATAAGACATGATCCTTCAAGACCTCATTACGTTCACTATACTCTTCATTCTGATTGACGCGTATAGTACTAATGTTGACTTTCTCCTTGGTCAATAGTTTTGAGTTCCCATTCATTCGATCAAAGAATAAAACATTCCAATAATTCATTTGATAGGCATCTTTATAAGAGCTCTTCCTCTCCTTCCAATTGCCCATATTCGTACCTAAAGGCATTAAGATTTGATTCGTACCCTTCAAGACGATGGGCTGTTGGAATTCCATCTCAATTTTTTCAATGAGAGAGTCTTTCTTTTCAGGACTTAGATTTTCTGTATCAACTTGAGCTTTTCTATCCTTTTGTGGACTGCATGCAATAGTGAGAAAGAGTAGGGCGATGATGCTTAATTGTTTCATAGACGATAGCTCTAAGATATCTATTGCTCAAGAACAGCAATAATGATAGACGTTAAATTAAGTCCAAAATCAGCTCCATTTCCAATCCAAGTCGACATTATGCTTTATCCCAAAGCGCTTGACGATTTGTTTTATTCTCAATCTAAAATCATTTTCAATAGGTAGAAAATTCTTAGGAATAATAATTGTCTGACCGTGCAAGACTTTTATGAAATAATAATTACCAGTTTCATTAATCTCTTTTATTCCATGCAGTTGATAGGAAGATTCGCAAACATCATCTTTTTCTTTTATCAATTCTGAATCTATCTCAATCACTGTCTCTCTCAAGTCATCTTTTATTTGGTTTTGAACGTGAGCAGCAAATTGTTTTTTGTAGTGATTTTTTAAATATTTAGGATAGAATAAAATCCATAAGACGAGGATAAGAACAAGCGGTACAGTAGCAGCAAAGCCTTTTGAATACCCAAGGGACAAAATTAGAGCTGAATAAAATATAGGGATAATCCATCGCTGCTTTTTCTGTTTTTTACGAATACCTTCATTCTTAGAATGAGTATAAAGTTGAAAATTCAAATGGTCATCCTCGTTGAGATGAATTTTAAATTTTAAAGGCTGATTTACATCTTGAAGGCCTGTTGCTTGACTCATAACTCTTTTTACTCCAACTTATTTTATAAAAGGGCAGGGCTCTACATCTGGGAAGTGAATGGAGTAGGTCACATTTGTGATCAACCATTGGTCATCAAGGTAAACGAGGTTCCATTTTTCATGGCCCCACTGAACCATTTCATTGGAAGAAGAAAAAGTATAATCGAATGAGATGGACGAAACATTTTCTTCTGATTCTATGGCTAAGTTGTAAAAGGCCTCTTTTTGTTTGCCATTAGCAGAACAAATCTCCTCGATAAATTTTGATGCATTGGACACTGCAACACCTTCAAAGTCAGGATTATCTTGTTTAATAGACATTTCAGTTTTCTCAGACATTACACCAATGAAAGGAACTTTAGGGTGGAAGAACAATTTTTTGAATGCTGCACTATCCTTGGTAGCAATTGCATTTTCGAATGTTCGAATGACTGTCTTAGAGGCTTCACGATTTTTTTGAGCGTGGGCGTTCATAGTGATAAATAAAGAGAGAGCGAGAATGAGAAGTATTTTTGTCATATGAATTTCTAAAAATACTGAAATTTCTCATGAGCGCATTGTCATTTTCTAAATTCACTGACAACTTCGATTAAGCCTTCAATATTATTATTAAACTCTTCAAGATCTTCCGCAGGCACCCAAAGTTCTTCATGCATTTTACCACCGACATTTTCAACCTTGAACTTAGTTAGATATTGGCTATTCACCTCAAATCGCGTCACATAGCCCACGCCATAAGCCGGCACATTCCATTCTTTAGTAATTTGGATGGCATACTCTTCATTTGTGACAGGATAGAAAATAGGTTGTTCTGGAAGTCGGGGAGGGAATGCCTTAAATTCTAAGTTCTTAATCAAGTCCAACTCAACATCATTAACTGGCCTGTACAGAGTGGTCGTTTCCATTGAATAAAGTTAGGATAAATCCTTTAGTTCTCTGTTTTTGAAGGAAGGTATGTGTGGCCATCCTTATCTATCAGGAAAGAGTCAGAATCAAAACAATACTTGTAGAGAAGTAAAAAATTGATGAAGAGATTTATTACGATGTTTTTAGGGTCAGAACATTATTTTGCTAGATCAAATTAAAAAATTACGCCTCGACCCTTCGTCTATAAACTTAAGGAATTATTGATGAAGCTGCTTGAATTTGCTTCCTATATTTACAATTCATGCGAAGAGGTGGACCTGTGGGATTTATTGTTCTCTTATTAATATTAGCTGTCTTAGAATACTATTCAATTACATCCATTCGATGGATGGTGCGTAATATGAAGGCTCCTTGGAAATCCGTCGTATTGGGTGCTTATATTCTCCTTAGCCTCTGTTGGTTTGCCAGTTTCTTCGGCTTTGAATACCTCAGAGGCTCCGGCTGGGATAGACAAATTCTCAACTTCATCTTCGCCTTTTTCATGGCATTTCTTATGATGAAAGTGGTTATTTCGCTCTTCATGGTCGTCGATGATGTTCGCCGACTAGGCAGTTGGCTGTGGCAACAGTTTAATGCGCCCGCCGCAGAAGGAGGGACGCCCATAACCCGTTCAGACTTCATACAACGAACAGCGCTCATTGCCGGCGGTACACTGTTCGGACTCCTGACCTATGGCATGTTTAACCGCTATAGATATAAGGTAAATAAAATTAAATTGAGTTTCGACAAGCTTCCTCAAGGTTTCAAAGGCATGCGCTTTGTGCAAATATCTGATATCCATAGTGGAAGCTTCGGTGATCCTTCGAGCGTAATGAAAGGTGTAGACATCATCAATGAGCTCAAGGCAGATTTGGTCTTATTTACCGGCGACATTGTAAATTCTGAACATGAAGAAATGGACGACTATATGGATGTCTTTGATAAGATAAAGGCACCTATGGGCGTATTTTCCATTCTTGGAAATCATGACTATAGCGATTATTCGCGCAATGCTTCGGAAGAAAAAAAAGAAGGTAACAGAGCCCTCATTCGGGATATCCATAAAAAATTGGGTTGGCGTTTGATGATAGATGAACATTTACATCTTGAAAGAAATAATGACAAACTTGCCTTACTCGGTGTAGGAAATATCTCGAAAAGTTTTCATACCTATGGCGACTTATCCAAGGCTTATGATGGTTTGTCAGCAGATGAGTTTAAAATTCTCATGAGTCATGACCCAACGCATTGGGACTTAGAAGTCAATACTGACTATCAAGACATCGACCTAACACTTAGCGGACATACCCATGGAATGCAGTTTGGTCTTAATCTTCCAGGCTTCAAATGGAGTCCTGTTCAATATATGTTCAAACAATGGGCGGGTCTTTATGAAAAAGGTGCACAGAAAATTTATGTCAATACTGGTTTCGGCTTCTTGGGCTATCCTGGACGCGTAGGCTTTTTGCCAGAAATCACCTTATTTGAGTTTGTATAGCCTTTATCGAATGGTTCTAAAGTAGCGCTTGCCTTCGGTATCAATAAACACTTCTTCTCCGCTCGGAAGAGTGGCTTGGGCTAAATAATAATTAAACTTGCTCAGCTCACTAAACATAGGATCCAAGATTCCATAAAAACCATAGTGTCCATCTTTCTCGGTGCGCAAGGCCGTTCCATAGGATTCAAAATCTATAGCGTCAAATTGGAGTTTAGGATTTTCAAGCGAAGAATATTTGCCATTCTTACAAAGGATAATCATTCTAGGGTTTATAGCAGTCGGTCCAACTCCAAAATTTGCAGTAAAATTGAATTCACTTTTCCCGTTGATAAAGAGGACACTGTCGGCATCTTCGAAGGGAACTTCGAATCTTAGTACGGCTGCTTCTTTATTTCCACTGTCATAAAAGGTCTCATCCTCCATAACCTCAAAGTGTCCATTTTTTTTATTAATTCTCATCTCAAAATGAGGCACCGTTCCGCAAACGCCCATATAATCTTCCACAGAATCTTTGACTTCACCGCTTCTGCTGACGAAGTACATTTTAAAATCTTTGTCCAGGACTTGATGGTACTGAGAAATGCTCTTGGCAAAATACAAATCCTTAAATTCTTTCCCATTCTCGAATGTTAGATCATATCGCTCATTATCTAGATGTTTCACCAAAGTCAGGCCTTGGAAAGAGTATAAAACACTGTCCTTATTCTGCGCTGCCGACTGCAGGGCAAAAAGACAAAAAAGAAATACAATGAAATTTTTCATGCTGTTGTTTCTAATAAGATGATAAAATACGAAAAATCCATAAGCAACTGGGTGATTAACACCTCTAAGCTCTAGGAAGCTGCTCAAGGCTTTGGGAACGTAAAATGTATTTCCCAATAATATCAAATTCCAGGTTCACTTCATCCCCCTTCTTTAAGGCAGATAGGGTAGTATGCTTCAGGGTAAAAGGAATAATAGTCACCTCAAAGTGATTACGTCCCAAATTGAAGCAGGTAAGACTGACGCCATTGATCACAATGGAACCCTTCTCAACCACCAAGGCGGCAAACTTATCAGGGAAATGGACAACCATATTCCATTCGCCTGCCTTATCATGAATTGATGTAATGATGCCTACACAGTCTACATGCCCTTGCACAATATGACCATCTAAGCGACTCCCGGCAATCATCCCACGTTCCAGGTTCAGTGGCATGCCATTTTCCCAACTAGGAATGGTTGTTTTATCCATGCTTTCCTGCACTGCACACACATGATAAATGTCTCCATCAATCTTAGTTACCGTGAGGCAAACGCCATTATGCGCTACGGATTGATCAACTTTTAGAGAGCTTGCCAAGCTGCTTTTTATGCCTATAAAAATCTGATTTTCAGACTTTTCTACAGTCTCAATTGAAGCTATATTTTCAATAATTCCTGTAAACATCCTACTGCTTTACTGCTCGACCTTTATGCGTGGCCAGACCTGTATCTGATTCAATTTGATAGTTGAACAAAATATAAAGACTGTCATAAAAATCACTTTTTTGTCCGCCACCAATAATGGTATCTAAAGGATCACAGAATACTTGTCCATTTCCATGAATACTATCAATGACAAAGTCTAAAAAGCGGTTTGCAGTCGCTTTAATTGTTATTCCCGAACAAAAACCATTGATTAAGAGGCGAGTAGTGTCCACATTACTAATCTGCAAATTGTATGAATTCGTTGCGAGAACATTCAATGCAGCATCATAGGCCGTATCAAAATAGGTGTAATTTCCAGTAAAAACATCTGTGGGATAGACACAAAGGCTATTGTCCGGAAGGCCTGGAAAGCCCCAGTTATAGTTTATTGCACTAGGATCGTTACAATAGGGATTATTGATACGATCGTCCGATATAGGCTCTGGATCCTGATATGGCTTACAAGAAGCCGCAAAGAGTAGTAAAATGAGCAAAATGCGCTGCATGAAGCAAAAGTAGTTTAACTACTAATTCAATTCGTATTATTTGTGCTAAAATGAAATTAATCTTACATTTGCCTTCCAATATAAAAAAAGAGGTATACTACATGCTCATTATAGATTCAAAAGATTGCGAAAGCATAGACAGAGCGCTTAAGAAGTACAAGAAGAAATTCGACCGTGCTCAAACTATAAAGCAATTGCGTAAGCGCAAGCACTTTACTAAGCCATCTGTGCAAAGACGTGAAGAAATTTTGAAAGCGATTTATCGCCAAGAAATTCAAGCAGGCAAGCGCGAGAGTAAAAGATAGTATCTTTGTCCCGCTGAGTTGCGGGATGTTCTATTCAACCAATTTCATAGATTATATGCTTTTTGAGAAGAGGTCTTCTCAAAATACTGCTACTGCATACAAGAAAGATTTAAATCAGTTTCTCAGTTTCGTTGAGGAGCAATACCAAGCGAAGGGAGTTCAAGAACTCAATCATCTTATCATTCGGTCTTGGCTCGCACAATTGAGCGAAGAAGGTCTAGAAAACCGTTCTATTCAACGGAAAATTTCCAGCTTAAAATCTTATTTCCGCTTTCTACACAAACAAGGCTATATAGTAAAAAGTCCAATGAATAAAATTGTGTCGCCCAAACAGAAAAAGCGTCTTCCTAGTTTCGTTCAAGAAAATGACTTGAAAGCTCTTTTTGCAAATTTTGAATATGCCGACGGAATTAAAGGACATACCGATCGATTAATTCTCGAAATTCTTTATCAAACGGGCATGCGGCGCGCCGAACTCATCAATTTAAAATTGGCACGTTGCAATACCAAAGAAGGACTTTTGAAGGTGCTCGGCAAGGGCAATAAAGAAAGGCTGATTCCAATTGACCAAAAACTGTGTGCTCTCATTGATGAATACAAAACTCAACGAGAAGAGGTCAGCGATATTCAGACAGACAACTTATTGATACTACACTCTGGAAAAGCGCTCTATCCAAAATATGTCTACAATACGGTACACAAGCAACTCGGCCTCGTGAGCAGTAAGCAGAAAAGGAGTCCGCACGTATTGCGCCACACCTTTGCGACCCACCTTTTGAACAATGGTGCCGATTTGAATGCAGTGAAAGAATTGCTCGGGCATGCCAACTTATCAGCAACTCAGATTTACACACATAATTCAATTGAGAAATTGAAAAACATTCATAAAAAAGCACATCCGAAATCCTAAGTTCAACGTACATTGAGTACAATGTCACAGCAACTCAAATTCACTTTCTTAGGCAGTGGAACCTCTCAGGGTGTTCCTGTTATTGCTTGCGACTGTGCAGTTTGCAGTTCTGAGGAAGCTTTCGATAAAAGACTGCGTTCTTCCGTATTGATTGAATCGGAAACAACAACCGTGATTATAGATGCTGGTCCAGATTTTAGACAACAAATGCTTCGAGCTGATGTTCAAAAATTAGATGCCGTTGTCATTACGCATACCCATAAGGATCATATTGCCGGTCTAGACGATGTACGCGCGTTTAATTTTAAGCAAAAGAGTGCAATGGATATTTATGCTACAGAAAAAAGTTGGGAAGGCTTATACAGAGAATTCTACTACATCTTTGAGAATCTAGATTATCCAGGAATTCCCAAAGTAAATGAAAACATTATAACAGCTGCAGATGCTTTCACCGTTGGAGATATCGAATTTATCCCAATACTCGTTTGGCATCACAAAATGCCGGTGCTCGGTTTTAGGATCAATGACCTTACTTATATAACCGATGCAAATCGTATAGATGAAGATGAATTAGCCAAAATAAAGGGATCTAAAACTTTTATTATCAATGCTTTACGTCGCGAAGAACATATCTCACACTTCACCCTTGACCAGGCCATCAATATAGGGCAAGATGTAGGCGCTGAGCAAACTTACTTTACGCACATAAGTCATCTTTTAGGCAAACATGAAGAAGTAGGTCAAGAATTACCCAATGGGATGTCATTAGCCCATGACGGTTTGAATTTCACTTTCTAATTTGTTAACTTTAATAGCTGATGAGCAAGAGCAAAGCGGTCGTAGATATTTCCTATAGTTATAATGTTCTTGAAGAATCCTTGGAATTGATGAGTACGTCAAAGGATAGCTTCATTGGAATTCCGCGAGAAAATTTTTATCAGGAGCTCAGAGTGCCATTAACTCCTGCAGCTGTTGCTGTGCTCGTAAACAATGGGAACAAAGTTTGGATTGAAACTAAAATTGGAGACGGACTTTCTTATTCAGATGACGAATACGTAGATGCTGGGGCAAAAATCTGCTATTCAAAGCAAGAAGTTTATCAGGCTGAAACGATATTAAAAACAGCCCCAATTTCTGATGAAGAGCTCGAATTCTTGAAAGCTGATCAGATTGTCATTTCCCCACTTCACTTACCATCATTAGAAAAAAAGAATGTTGAAACCATTCTTCGCAAGAACATCATTGGTATTTCATTGGCCGACATAAAAGATGATGCGGGTAATTATCCTATTGTCCAATCTATGAGCCAAATTGCTGGAGTTTATGCCATTCAAATTGCCTCTAACTTACTCAATGTTCACCATGGAGGGCGGGGCATACTTCTTGGTGGAGTTACGGGAGTGCCTCCGACCAAAGTTGTTGTCCTAGGTGCTGGGCTTGTAGCTTTAAGCGCCTGTAAGGCAGCTATGGGCTTAGGAGCTAGTGTTCAGGTTTTCGATACCTCAGTCAATAGATTGATGCGATTGCAAAATGAACTAAGTAGTTCCATTTATACATCAATCTTGGACAATGTATTCTTCAAACGCGCACTTCAAGAGGCCGACGTATTAATTTCTGCTGTGAAACCAAAGCGGGGTGTGGTTCCTATGATTGTTACTGAGGAAATGGTTCAAGGCATGAAGCAGGGCTCTGTGATTATAGATGTAAACATCGACAAAGGCGGAAGCGTTGAAACCTCAAAAATGACCAATCACAAGAGTCCAACATTTGAAAAGTTCGGTGTAACACATTACTGTGTACCCAATATGGCATCTGGGGTTCCTAAAACGGCCTCAAAAATGATTTCTAATGTTCTCATGCCGCTCCTACTCGACGCATTCAACAATGAAGGCGGATTAGAGAGAATGATTCGCCATAAAAGAAGCATTATACATTCAGTCTATGCCTTCAATGGACGACTTACACATAAATCCTTGGCCGACCGTTTTGACATGAAGTATACTCATCTCGATTTAATTCTTCCTCCAGATCAATAAGAGATGAGAAACTACAAATTAAATAAACCTCTAGCTGGATATCATATTCTCATGATACTTTCCGCGGTTGATTTCAAATTTCTACCAGAAGAAGACCTTGTGATCAGAAAGTTTTTAGCGCAAGAATTTCCGTTTCAAATTAATCTGGATGACCAGATGGAAGAGATTAGTCGATTGTATCCTACCGAATGGGAACAACATTTCCGTAAGGTCCTCGAAGATTTTTATGACGAGTCTACTGAAGATGAGCGCAAGAACTTTATTCAATTTGCTATTGAACTTGTAAAGGCAGATGCTGTTGTCACCAAAGAGGAAAATCAATATATGCGCATTCTTTTCAAAGAATGGGGCATCAGTCGGAACTAAGAATATAGATCTGCATTTGTAGGCTCCGACATATTGAATTCCTTTTCTAAATTCCCGATATTAAACATATAGAGTATCAGTTGATCTCCAGCCTCATCAAGATCTTCATATATAAAGCTCTGTTCCTTGACAATAACTTGAGATTTATAGGTCGTTTTAAAACTTATGAGATTGACCGCATCTTTCTTGGAAAATTTTATTTCCACCTTAATATTTGCGCTATCCTTAGTCCACTCAATATTTCGATTCTCTAAGCTCTCTAAAATTGCCTTTTGGTCATCGCTTTTACCATTGGCGACAATTTGGACATCTAGTTTCTGCCCTGTGAATGGCATAATTTGAGGGTAGGCAACAAAAGCTTTTTCAAGATAGTCCTTTGCTTCTGTTGGCTTTTCCAATTTTTTCAAACACTTACTTAGAGAAATACTCGTTTGTGCAATGAATAATTTCTCATATTCTTCATCCACTAACTTTGACGCTTCTATTTGTTTGAGATAATTGTAGGCCTCTTCATAATTGCCTTTTTTCATCTGCAAATTTGCCAAGTAGTATCTATAGTAATTTTTAATGATTGGCCGATCATCAGTTTGTAGGAATTCACCATATTTCTTTGTAAAAAAATTCGTGCTGAAATCTTGAACTAAATTCCAAATTTCATCATATCCCACCGTATTCTCAGTTGAAAAGAGTTTGTAAATCACAAGCTCTCGTTCAGGATTCTCAGCCAACTGATTGACAATCAAAAATTGCAAGCCATATTTCTCTAAAGTCAACTGCCCAACTTTAAAAATCTTACTCGGTTTATACCACCAATTTTTGTCCAAAAACTTGAGCTGAGCAATCGCTTTTATCTTTTGACTCAATTGATTGATGGAAACACTAAAATCATAGTGACTTTGTCCAAGTGTAGTCCCCCTATGGATTTCATGAAATTGAGAAGCTCTTTGCAAATATTTACCTGCCTCCTTAAGCTGACCATCATGCAGCAGGGCTCTTCCCAAACCAATATTATACCAGCCAAAGCCTGGAGTAGTACCATTTGCTGAAATTAAATCCTGCATTTCACGCACAGCCGTTTTAGGCATGGCTCGGTACGATTGCAATAAGGCAGCATAGTAATAGGACTCATTCATCCGTTTATCACCAGCATCAGTCATTTTAGCCTTCTCATAGTATTCAGCCCCTTCTCTAAATTTTCCCTGTATTGACGAGAAGCTTGCGTAATTGTTCTCTGGGAAGTACCATGAACTTCTTAAACTTTCATAGGAAGCTTTCGCTTTAGGAATATCAAGCGCATAGCTATAGAGTATTGCTCTATAGTGTTCTATGCCATTTATATTATCCTTGAAGTAGTCTCCGCCATATATTTTATTATTTAAGAAGGCATCATTCTTTAGCTTGAGTTCTGCGCTGTCTAATAGTCTGTGAGCATAAGCCTCATTGGCCTCAATCGTCTCCTGCAAAAATGGAAATTTCTTACTAGTATAAAACCTATTTCTATGCACCGTCCAGGCTTTATTGACGTAAAAATCAAGATAAGTATGATTTTGCATATTGACCTTCTGCGCACGATTTAGAACAGACCATAGCTTATCTGCCTCCTCCATATTACTATAACATTCAGACAAGGTATTGCTCAGCTCATCATAGTCATTGCGCAATTCATAAGTTTCCAAAAACAATCCAATATCAGAGGTCCGCGTAGAGAGCTTTCGCTCAAAATCGTTCAGAATAAGATCAAATGATTTTTGCAGTTGTTCTGCGGCCAATTTAAAACCGAGGTAGTCAGATGCGCGCTCAAAACGATACATGCCTTCGTACATCCATCCCACATAGTAAGTTGGATCCAAGCGCTTAAACTCACGACCTCTGGGTAAGGCATTTTCTGAACGTAGGGGCACACCAAAACGCTTGGCATCGATTTCATATCGAGTGTCTTGCCGAGTTTGTCTCGCTTCGCTACTGGTGAAGAAAAAAAGACTAAAAAATATGACTAGTGCATATTTCAAATTAGAAAAGCTTTAGTTTGGACAAGCGATTCATTTCTACGTCTATCAAATTATTCAAGGCCGTTGATTTAGCTTCTTGATTTTTATAGGCCAAACGATGGTCCAAGACTGAATGACTCAAGTCCTTCAAATCATCTTCAATCACATAGTTTCTGTCCTTCATTAAAGCCCATGCGCGCAAGCATTTGAGTAAGTAAATTCCACTTCTTGGCGACCCCCCTAATGAAACGCCCTCTGTAGCACGTGTCGCACGCACCAGATTAGAGACACTTTGAATGATTTCATCATGAACGACGATACCATTGGCATCATTTTTAAGTTTTGCAATTTCATCCAAACTAATAACAGCCTTGAGGCTATCGAGGGTTCGATGGATATTAGAATAGTTTTGATAGATATCCAACTCAGTTCGCTCATCTACATAGCCGAAGTAAATTTTCATGAAAAAACGATCTAATTGTGCAGCGGGTAGAGGATAGGTCCCTTCCATTTCAATTGGATTTTGCGTAGCAATTGTAAAGAATAGTTTTTCAAGTCGATAGGAGGTATCTCCCATAGTTATTTGGTTCTCCGCCATGGCTTCTAAGAGCGCACTTTGCACCTTCGGAGAGGCTCTATTGATTTCATCGGCCAAAAGAATATTACAAAATAATGGCCCTTTCTTAAAGATAAAGTCTTTGTTTCCATCGTCATAAATGAAGGAGCCCAATAAGTCCATGGGCAGTAAGTCTGGTGTAAACTGCACACGTTTAAATACGTTCTGACCGCCAGAAATCGATGCTGCTAATGTTTTAGCCAAAACTGTTTTTCCGGTTCCTGGATTGTCTTCCATGAGTACATGACCACCAGCGATTAGGCAAGCAATTACCTTGTCAATTTGCTCTTGTTTGCCTTTGATTACTGAGGCCATATTCTGCCTCAATCTCTCGATTGGTCTTGAGTGTAATTCTTCCATTTTATACTGCTTTTGGCTTTAGGTAATAGGTAAAATAATTATTTAAGTTAAGGAATTTTTTGATTCTCTCTTTTGATGGAATACCTTGCTGAACTTTCGATTCAAATTTCGAGAAATAAGCAGAGACAAATTCTTGTTCAGACTGGCTAAGCTTCTGTCCCGCATATTTTAACTTCAAATAAGTTTTGGCAAATTTTGAATAGCCAGCTTTAAAATTAGGATCAACAACATCGCGAGCAAACTCAAGTAAGGTGAGCTTATTCTGCTCAATTCCCATTTGATGTAAATAAAAATTTGTCGCTTTATAAGTATAGTAAGCCTGTTTCTTTCCCACTTTTTTGGCTTTTAATCTATAAATCCAATAGCTTAATCTAGGCAAACTAAATAGGAATAAAACAAATCCGCACAGTATCGCAAGAAATGACCAGAGATAGTCCCTTAATGAGCCCTTCTCTTTTGTTTCTACCGTGGCAGCCTCATCAATCTCCGGCTTTTTTACGAGATAGACTTCATCTACAGCAAGTGGCTTCGGCAAATTAGACAGTATGGCATCTACATCATTTCCACGCGCCCGAAGGCCTTCATCATAACTTACTGCCATAATACGATCTGAACTTTGAATATCACTCAATTGGCCACGGACGGTATCGATCCATATACTCGCCTCATTCAAATCTAGGCGCACGGTTCTATTCAATTTGGGAAACTCCTTTTTGCGAAATAAAAAGTGTTCAGCTTTTATGTCTAGATTATTCTTGAGCGTATCGACCTGTAAAGCCGAACCGCTTAAAGCGATAATTGGTTTTGGCGGTTGCAATGGAGGTGTTCCATCTGGACCAGGAGAATTGCGTGCTTCTTCATCACCAACCGTTGTATCAAAATCTAACCAACCATATTCTGGGAAATAGACCTGCACCCAAGCATGAGCCTGATCCTCATAGAACCAATACCAACCTTTATTATTATCTGAACGATCTACAGTCATGAAACCCACTGAAATTCGTGAAGGAATGTTCATGGCACGCAGAAGAAGTAAGGAAGCCCCAGCATAGTATGCGCAATATCCTTTCTTAGTTTCAAACATAAAGGTGCTCAACTTAGAGGCACCTGGAAGACCAGGTATGCCCGGATTGTCGGTATAAGAAAATGTTGCCGTTCCGCTAGATGTTTTTGTCGTAAAATAATCTTTAATAGCAAGTACCTTATCAATGGTTTTATTCTTGTTTGCACCCAAACTATCACCCAATTGTTTGAACTTTTGAAACTTAGAGTTGGTAGGGAAATGAGTATAGTACTCCATGAATGAAGCATCCATATTTTTATAGGAAGGGGCATTCCGCAACTGAGCATAACGCTGCTCTTGAAAGACTTCTAAATATGGATCTTGGGAATTATAAACGAAATAAGCACTGTTGAGTGATGAGATATAACTCTTGCTTTTATAAGCACTTTTGAATTCAGATTGATAGTCTTTTTCGACCGTAATGGGCTGAATGGAAAAAGCCGTACTCGGAGCCAAGAAAGCATCAGCGGAAAGTTTCTTTTTATAAAGGACAATTTCTATTTCTTTTCGCCCTCGATTGGACAATGCATTTTTTAGTGCTTCAGGATCATTCTGAACGCTGAACAAAGGAATGGATGAAGGGTCGGGCGTAAACTCATCATTGAATGGCATGAGTGAATCGCGCTCGAAGGTTTCTGTAATGGTGTCAAATTTCCCGTAGGAAAATGAAGTCAAGTAGAGCGGATTAGGCACATTGGAGTTTTCAAAATAATTGTCAATGTGCGCGCAGAAGACCAAATCATTGGAACGCTTGTTACCATTTGCTGGCTGCATGCTCTCAGAACTGCTCACACTTCCGTCTTCCTTTTGATTGAGTACAGCATTTCCTTCTTCTCCATCACCACCACCATAATTGGCAAACTTTGCCTTTACATTTTCATAAGTCGCATAAACAATAGCCGAACTCGTAAGGCCGAATATCAGCAGGAAAATAGTCATCCGCTTGAGAAGATGACCATAAGACAAACTCCCAGACTCCTTCGCATTGTGCAATTCATTAGAGGCAAAAATGATATAGAAAGCAAAGAGTATTAAAGGAATCAGACTGTAGAGTACCAAGTCGAATTTAATCTCCCCTGTCTTGGAAATGAGGTAAACGCCAAACATGAAAATTGTCGCCGCCAGTACTATTGCAAACGAGCGGAACCGCTCTAAACCCCATCCACAAATCCACCCTAAACTAAAGAGCAATGCGAAAACAAGAAATTGCTTTGAGATAAAAAATGAATCAAATTCGCCCATCGCAAAATTGTCCAAGAATTTATATCCCAAAACAAACAGAAGCACGAGGACAATAAAGGTGCTTAGAAATCTAAATCTAAATTGATAAAATATTAAGGAGACTATGATACCAATCGAGAAGTAAATACTTTGCTGCATCCATTGCTCTCGCAGTATACTGAAAAAATTATTTGCATCCCATAACAGAAAAGTCACCGCAAGGATGGTCGGAAGAGCTAAAAATAATATTTGAGCTAAGAGGCGAGAGAACGATATGTCATGTTTCCTACTCATTCAATAATAGTCAAGGCTTGGATTTCTTCTTTTAAGGTATGAATATTTTTTTCATCATTTTTCTGCATCAATGACTTCAAGGGGTGTAATCCCCAAGTGTTACTAATTTTACTCAATTTATCTTCCTTTGGTCGCAAAAATATGAGACGAAACCACGCCGTACTCAATCTAGATTGAAATGCGCGACCTAAGGATATATAACAGACCTTTGTTCCAGTATCAATTTTAGATAGCACCTGCTCAATTTCTTTGTGTGGTATCAAGGAGTGTAAAAATATCATTTGACCTTTCCCCTTTTTTACAAAATCTCGAGTGGGTAAATCAGTCTGCCAAGAGCTAAGCGAAATCTTATAGGCGTCAGAATCCAAATCACTCGAAGGAATCTTTACTTTTTGATCGAGATGTAAGTTTACTTGATATTCTGCCGACTTCATTTCATCCGTCCAAGTCCACAATATATTCTTGTAAAAATTCAACAGTTCAGCGAGATGGTCATGAAATAAACTTGAGCCATCGAGTGCCGAATAGAATGAGGCGTATATATCAATATGCGATGCATATGGGTTAAAAATTTCAGCTTGACGTACGACGAGTTCTCTATTCTTCGCAAAGACCTTCCATACTATGCGACGAACATCATCCGATGCTTCAAATTTCTTATAGCGCAATAACTCACCATCGACCCTACGTAATTTTTCTATGCGTACACTTTCTTCTCTGGACTTTTCAGGAAAAATAGTATGCGTCTCTTTATCGAGAGTAAGCGGCAGATTTACAATTTGCTGACTCAGCTTCGACTTTGCAGGGAATGAGAAGAATCGGAATAAGTCTTCAAAAAAGAGATATGCGCTTTGAAATCTATATTCTTTTATATCTGGCAATGAAAGCTTGGCAACAGCCGAAGCTCCAGGAACTAAGGAGATGAATTTGTTACTTTGTTTAGCATGCAAATTGACGCGCTCGCTCAATTCGACATCATTGTATTGAAAACGGGCATGAATATTTCCCAAAAGTGGTTTGAACACGTCCTTAATACTTGAATGAAGTAGGAGGTTCTTTTGTTTATTGGCGTCCAGTCCAACCTTCATCTTTAATTCTAAGGCCGTGAGTCCTTTGCGATATTTTACTTTGTACCACAGCCAGGAAACAATGCATGACACTAGACTGAGGAGCAGCAATGCCGTCATGATCCAAATAGCAAGCTGAGCCAATAAGAGTAAGATGCCCGCAAAAGAGGAGTTTTCAGATTGATTGGATTTTATAAAGAAACGGATGAGAACAATCAAAAAAACAAAGAGGAAGAAATTCCACCGGATAGGAAAGAACTGCGCAACGTATTTGAGTCTTGAGATGAATTTGTTCACAGTGTTCTGTATACTTTGGCTAAGGTATTACATTTAGTATTTCCTAAATTTACTTTAAGAATAATTTATCCTAATGGCTCAACAAATTACCTGTCCACATTGTGCTGAACGCTACGACCTCAACGAAGTACTAACCCAAGATATAGAAAAACAGCTAAAAGCAGGGGTTCAGAAGGAGCTGCTGGAAAAACAGAAAGAACTCGACCAGGCTAAGGCGCAGTTTGAAGCGACCAAACTCAAAGAAAATGAACTTTTTCAGGCTAGACTGCAAAAAGAGAAGAAGAACTTAGAAGATCGGCTGAAAAAGGAGGCTGAAAAGGCTCAAGAGGGCAAAATGACGGCTTTACAAGAAAAGCTAGAGCTCGAACAAGAAAAATCGCATAAACTCCAAAAATTAGAAGTGGAGAAAATGGAGCTAGAAAAAAGCCTAAAAGCCAAGGAAGAGGAAATGAGTTTGCGTTTGCAAAAGGAAAGCTTAAAAATTGAGGAGGAGCTTCGAGAGAAATTGGGTGTCGAACTCCTTTCCAAAGAAAGAGAAAAACATGATTTGGAGAAACAGCAGCTACATAAACAACTCAATGACGCAAAAAAGTCGCTTGAAGACTCGCAGCGAAAAATCAATCAAGGCAGTATGCAAACCCAAGGCGAGGTCATGGAACTGGAAATAGAAGCGATGCTTGCGCAGAATTTCCCATTCGACCTAGTCGATGAGGTCAAAAAAGGTCAGCACGGTGCCGATTGCATCTTAAACGTACGCAACAGCAAAAGTCAAGTTTGCGGAAAAATTGTAATCGAGAGTAAGAATGCCGAAAACTTCTCTAAAGACTGGATCAGCAAACTAAAAAGCGATTTGCAAAAAGCGCAAGGAGATGTAGCACTGCTGGTGACTAAGAATATGCCTAAAGAGCTTCAAGGATTTGACAGTCTCGACGGAGTATGGATTTGCCAAAAACATGAAATGGTCAGTCTTATTAAGTCATTGCGCACGACTATAGTCGAGGTAGACCGTTTAAATCAAAGCCAAAACAATAAGGGCGATAAAAAAGAAATGCTTTTCAATTATTTTATCAGCAATGAATTCAGACATCACATACGCTCCATCAACGAAGCATACCTCGGGTTAAAAGATGAGCTAGCTAGAGAGCAAACTGCCATGCGTAAAATTTGGAAGCGACGTGAGAAGCAAATTGAGAAAGTATTGAACAATAATAATGATTTGATTGGCTCAGTGGAAGGGATTACCGGTCAAGAAATTGACGACAGCAATTTGCTTGAATAATGAGGTATGCATTACTCATTTTTGTTCTGGCCTTTTGTTCTTGCGAATGGGAGAGTAGTACTCCACCAATTCATGAAGAATCTCTTGCGCACTATAAAGATTTTGACACCAGCGGTCGCGTTTTATACTTAAAAGATGGAGACTCTTTCGTGATATTGAATGATCAGAACGAAGAAGTTGAAATTAGGTTGCGCAATATAGATGCTCCAGAAAAATATCAGCCCTTCAGTAATCGTTCAAAATATTTTCTTTCCGATTTGATCAAAGGAGAAAGAGTGGGAGTGAATTTTAATAAGACAGACCAATATGGTCGTATCCTCGGCGAAGTCTACGTGGACAGCCTAAATATTAATATTACCATGCTAGAAGCGGGCATGGCGTGGAATTTTGCACGCTACTCTAAATCAGAAACTTATAGAGAAGCAGAGCGCAAAGCACGAGAAATGAAAAGCGGACTCTGGGCCGATGAAGAGGCGATTGCTCCTTGGGAATGGCGGGCTGCGAAGAAGCTTGAAAAATAAGCGTGTCAACATTTCTTTATGTTAAAGCAAACATTTACTTAACAACAACAGCTTGCAAGCTCATTGTCAACTGGCGTCCTTTATGCTCAAATAAAAGCACAATGAAAATATTACTCTCAACAATTTGCCTTCTTGCATTGACAACAAGCGGAATGGCACAAGACAATCAACTCACTTATTCTTCAATCAAAAAAAATAAAGAGAAGAAAAATGCTTCCTACAAACTGAAAAAAGGAGACTTAACTATTGGCGCTGGATTAGGCTCTATCGGCAAGTGGTATGGTGCAAGTGCAAACTTCAGTGCTGAATATATGCTCAATGAAAATGTAGGACTTAAAGCAACATACTTAACGAACAATATTCTCGGAGGTCGCGCCGCTTGGGGAGGATACTCATCTTATGAAGTAGATCTAACTTATCACTTTATTCAAACTAAAAGATGGGATGTTTATGCCTATGCTGGACTTGGTATAAACTCTTTTGGATTTCCAATCAGTGCAGGAGAAATTACACGGGTCAACAGTGTAGTCCTAAATGCAGGAGTAGGTGCTCGCTATAAAGTAAATCAAAACTTGGGAGTGCAATTAGAAGTTGGAACAAGATCAAGTTTAGGCCTGTTCAAAACCTTTGATCTTCAAAAGAAGAGAAGCATCCCGCTAAGCGGCATTGCGGCAGATTAAAATTAGCCTTTCACGCATTGACATTTTTTTGTACTTTGTTCGAAACATTGATGCTCGAGAAAAGTATCAAGCTTTTTGCAATCGTTCCAAAAATTATTTAGAAGATCTGATTCAAGGAAAGCAAGTCGGAATATTGTACCAAAAAAATAGACCGTAACAATCGAATACTGGGAGATGTTTATGTTGATGGTATTTACGTAAATCTTGAAATGCTTAAAGCGGGAATGGCATGGAACTTTGCGAAGTATTCCAAAACGAAGGATTTTATAGATGCTGAATCTGAAGCTCCTGAAAATAAGCGTGGACTATGGGCCGATGAGGATGTCATAGCTCCCTGGGAGTGGCGTGATGCACGCAAGGAGATGGGAGATTGATAATCGATGATTTGTCGCTGACATTTGCATATTGGAATTTTCAATAATCGTGAATTGACCAGATATCCGAGAAATAGACCGAATATTAATTAAAATAGTTCTCTAGCGTATTCTTAACAGACTTTAGAAAAAGAAAAAGACTCATTGTCCGTTATTTATGCATGGAAGGCAGAACCAAGAACATTGCGCCATACTTCGCTCTAGGTTATTGCCCGTTTACTTAAAATAGCAGTAAAGCCTTTCAAGTGATCTAGGCCTAACTCTTGACTATCAAGACAATGAAAACATTTTTAATTCTTCTTGGCTATCTGTGCTTGACGCAATCAGTTCACGCTCAAAAAAGAAAAAAGCCAAACTATACTCCTCTAATGGGAATAGAACATAAGAGAAGTCCACGAACTATCATTAAAGCCCCCCTTCAAAATGGAGACTTCACCATTGGATCTGGATTCAATTTTTTTAATCATTCCACAAATGAATATTTTTTAAGTGCAGAATATTCCTTATCCAGAAATGTAGGCCTGAAGGGCACAATTGTTGCTAATCATCTCTTATTCCAAAGGGCAGGGGATAACTATTCGTCATATACCGCGGATATGACATATCATTTTATTCAGACTAGACGTTGGGATGTTCATGCTTTTATGGGATTGACTTATCAATCGCATCTTGCCCTACCCACAAAGTATCATTTAGGTTCGAGAAAATTGAACGATTGGCTTGGAAGTATTGGTCTCGGGATACGTTTAAAAATTGCTAATGATTATGGATTACAATTCGACATTGGCAACAGAGCGCAAGTTGGATTATACAAGACTTTTAAGGCTGTAAAATAGTTAGACGATATGCCTTGTGTTCTGATCCAGCCTAAGGCCTTAAGAAGAGTTTGCAATATTTAGTCTTCGATTATCCAATATTTTATAGCCGATTTTCCAAGATATCGACCGAATATCCAGTTTAAGTTAATGCAAACATTTTTTTAACTGAATTGAACTTTGGGTAGAGAAGTTCGTCTCGTTTCTTTAGATTATAAAGCACAAATTATGAAATACATCTCAACAACACTTCTCATACTGTTTGCATTTATGAGCTCGCAAGCACAAGAGAACAAGCTTACAATGTCTTCCATTACTAAACATACCAAATCAGATGAGCAGGAGGATAGGAACCCAGAACACTTCTTAAAAAAAGGTGACCTGACTGCTCAATTAGGAGCTAGAGTTGGCGGAGGGCTTGGCTTACATGGTTCATTTAGTTTAGAATATATGTTCAACGATAGATTTGGAATTAAAGGAACTTATGTCACAAATAATCTAAAGCCCTCAGAACATAGATGGGGAATGAAAAGTTATAATGTAGACGCGACTTATCATTTCATTCAAACAAGAAGATGGGATGTGAGTGCCTATGCTGGTTTGGGATACACATTGCGGTACTCAAATCATGGACAAGGCTATTTCGGTAGATATGGGCGAGCCAACATTAATGGGGGTGTTGTCGGGCGTTATAAGATTAGACAAAATTTTGGCCTTCAAGTAGAACTCGGGACGCGCTCTAGTTTTGGGCTTTTCAAGACAATAGGAACCTCGAAAAAGAAAAGTATCCCATTCAAGGGAATTACAAATTATTAGTAAAGAACTTAAATTGAATTTAATCTGAAATATAGAACAACATTGTTTATCCTAACATTAAGAATCTCGAGTGCGCGTGCCCAAGACAATCAACTCACTTATTCTTCAATCAAAAAAAATAAAGAGAAGAAAAATGCTTCCTACAAACTGAAAAAAGGCGACTTAACTATTGGCGCTGGGTTAGGCTCTATCGGCAAGTGGTATGGTGCTAGTGCAAACTTCAGCGCTGAATATATACTCAATGAAAATGTAGGACTTAAAGCAACATACTTAACGAACAATATTCTTGGAGGTCGCGCCGCTTGGGGAGGATACTCATCTTATGAAGTAGATCTAACTTATCACTTTATTCAAACCAAAAGATGGGATGTTTATGCCTATGCTGGACTTGGTATAAACTCTTTTGGATTTCCAGTCAGCAGCGGGGAAATTACACGAGTCAACAGTGTAGTCCTAAATGCAGGAGTTGGTGCTCGCTATAAAGTAAATCAAAACTTGGGAGTGCAATTAGAAGTTGGAACAAGATCAAGTTTAGGCCTGTTCAAAACCTTTGATCTTCAAAAGAAGAGAAGCATCCCGCTAAGCGGCATTGCGGCAGATTAAAATTAGCCTTTCACGCATTGACATTTTTTTGTACTTTGTTCGAAACAAAAACCAAAAAGAACAATGCAATATTTAGAAATGCTCATAGGCGCAGCCGCTGCCTTCTTAGCCGGATTCGCTTGGTACAGCGCCTTATTTGGAAAAGTATGGCAAGCTGAAACAGGAATTACAGATGAAGATGCCCAAACAAATATGTTGATGACGCACGGAATTGCCTTCTTGATGATGTGCGCCATTGCGTATTTCACATATCCCTATTCGCATATGCATCCGCCAGAAGACCAAAATTTACTACATGGGGCCTTTCATGGCGCATATACTGCTCTGAAATATGCAATTCCGGTACTTATCATCCATTATCTCTATCAAAAGAAGTCGTGGAAACTTATGTTGATCGATGGAGGATACGCCATTGTCTTTTTTGCCATCATCAATGCGGTGACCTATGCACTCAAACTTTATAAACCGGAAGCCTCCTAAGCTTCATATTTCCAATCATTTTTAAGAAGGGCTTCTATTTAGAAGCCCTTCTTGCCTTCAGACTGAAAATTTAAAATTATTTTTGCCCCTTATGAATGAAATAGCCCTAAAACTTCATCAAGCAGCTCGTGAAGCACATACTGTACCTCAATTTAATCTAGGCGAAAGCAAAAGCATAGATGATGTATACGAGATTCAAAAACAATCCATCGCGCAAAGAATAACAGAAGGAGAAAAAGTCGTGGGCATGAAACTCGGTTTCACATCCAAAGCTAAAATGGAACAGATGGGCGTTCACGATATGATTTGGGGCCAACTCACAGATAGCATGTATTATCAAAATGAAGCGGAAATAGATTTCGCCAAATTCATTCACCCAAGAGCAGAACCAGAAATTGCTTTCAAGCTCAAAGAAGACATCAATGAACAAATCTCTCTAGAGGAGGCTGCACATCATGTAGAAGGCATCGCTTTGGCTATAGAAATTATTGACTCTCGCTATGAAAATTTCAAATTTTCATTAGAAGATGTCATCGCAGATAATTGTTCTTCTGCAGCATTCGTGGTCGGAGAGTGGCTTCCAGCAGAGACCAAGATTCAAGATATTAGCATCTCACTCTCTGTAGAGGACAAATGCGTTCAAGAAGGCAATTCTAATGCCATTCTAGGCAATCCATGGGAGTCATTGATTAATGCCGTAAGATTGGCTCTAAAGAATGAGATTCCGCTTAAAAAGGGTATGGTCATACTCGCAGGAGCGGCCACTTCAGCTGAATTCATCCAGAAAGGTCAAAAAATTTCAGCCACTGCAGACGGTCTAGGAAGCATTCAATTTAAGATGGTTTAATAATATCTCGAGAAATACCATAGCATAAGAAATCGGCCAATGGACTTTCCTGCGGCAAACGAGAATGCGTGAATTCCAATTCCATGGACATCCCGATCTTCTTCATCACATTCAAGGAAGGCAGATTCATCCGAGGTGCCGTCGACTTAATTTCCTCTATTCCTAAATCCTCAAATGCATAGGACAAACATCTGCTTGCTCCTTCAGTTGCATATCCCTTTCCCCAAAATTCCTTAGCCAATCTCCAATCGATATCTACGCAAGGTGTGAAGGGCGCTTCGTAAACTTGATAGGCAAGACCGATAAAACCGTTGAACTTATTTTCCTCCAAAAGATCTACAGCAAAATAGCAATAGTCCCTTTCATCAAACATCTCCTGCATCTTAAGTACGAAATCTCGTGTTTGCTCAAATGTTGCAAGCCAAGGAAAAAATTCCATCACATCTTCATCGGAGCTGATTGCAGCCATCTTTGGAATATCAGCGTCAAGCCAATTTCTAAAACCCAATCTTTCTGAACGAAATAAATATGACACCTTAATTATGATGGACTTGAAAGATTTCTAAGAGACGTGCGCTTGGCAGAATCCCTTTTGGATGAGCTTTCATTTCTTTGAGGACCGTATCAACAGCAGCATCATGCAATCCTAAACGAAAGCCAGCAGATTTAAGCAAATTATACTCATCACTGTCTACCAGCATATCTAAATTGGCCGCAAGCACGAGTCGCTGAAACTGAACAATTCTATCAAACTCCATAGGAGGAGGGGTAAATTCTTCATATAAATCAAGCAGCCCCAAAACTTCAAAATCAGACAATCCTAATATTTCTGCCATCTTATAAATGAATTCCATCTCCTGATCATTCAGCTCCTCATCAATGAGCACCATTTTGATGAGCTCACTCAATACACTTCTTTTTTCTTCAATGGATAACATGCAATCAGATTGAGTACAGTACTAATAGCGATTAAAAATATAACTCACACCAACACCAAAGAGATAAGCTGAATTTCGGAATCGCTTATTTTCCTCTGGCATGGTCTGCAAAATCTTTGTTGTCCTTAATTCTGTAAACAGTGTATGCACCTTTATGCGTGCAGAAAAATGGTCGGTAAACTTATATCTAAAATATGGGCCACCTTGTAAAGTACCTCTGTCGCGTGCACCCACAAGCATCACATTCAATGGAGTTGGAGAAGCTGAGGAAGATGTAGTATCTCCACCAGAAATAAATCCAGGATTCCCTGTGGGTCCAAAAGAAAAACCCAATAAGTCAAGGTCAAAACCAATTTGTACTTTAGGATTGAAATTATAACCAAAATTAATAAAGCTGTTCACAGCATAAATCGATGGCTCTGGCCCAAAAAGTGAATCCGTAGCATTGGTTCCAAACATAGAAGGAGGAGCAGAAGTGAATATGGTATTCCGACCACCAAAACCCGTAAAGCGCAGTCCTGTTCCAAGAAAGACTGTTCTTGCAATTCTTGTTCGACTACCAAAATTCCAGTTGTGATAGAAACCAGCAGTCAATAGTGAACCACTACCAAAAGCTAACCCTCCGTGTAGATAGGTCTCTTGAATTCGTCTTGTCTGTTGAGCCTCAACATTAAGCATCACGCTCAATAGTAAACAAATGGAAAAAAATCTCTTCATCTTCACGTATTTTTTTTGCAATTTAAAACCATTGTCAGAATAAAACGAATATTGACGCTATCTATGTAGAAGCTTGTTTCAACATCTTTATTATCGTCTTCTCTTTGAAATCCTTCCAATTTTTTATTTTGATATGTCTTAGATTCTTACCCGTTCCCTCCAAATAATTTTCTGGATCTTCTAAATCATGATAATTATAGAAGCCTAAGACAGCATATTTTTGGGTTGAACGCAAATAACAAAACATTTTACGGTTTTCATAAACAGGCATTTTCCATTTCAAATGCTCTGAGCAATGGGGAAGATGATTCACTATTAATTCTCTCAATCGAATGAGTATCTCTTGCTGATTTTCTGGGGCCTTTGCGATATAGTCGTCGACGGCTTGAATCAATTCCATACTTCTACTGTTTTTTCTCTCGTAATTTTATAACATCTTCTAGGTCATCCAAATCAGGAATAGCTGCCGATATCAGAGCGACTTCAGTTGAACTACCCACAATTCCTTTACCACCTACATAGCCAAAGCCCCGCATATAGTAAAACAAGAAAAATTCCTCGTCCCATTTTGTTTTAATTACTAGGAGATTGCGATAAACACAAAAGGGCGTTTCCAAGATAGCATTTTTTGAAATAATGCTGTATTCGACATCTTTAGTTTGACCTGGCCATGTCTCATTCAATGGCATATTTGGATCTAGGCGCAGAATTTCTATTTCTTCAACTTCCTTAAATTCATAGACCTTCTCCCCATCCTCTCGCAGATAAAGCGTATCTATATGCCCGTTAGAATATGCTTGTTCAAATATCTTATAATCATGTCCATCATACTCCCGTTCTCCAAGCAATCGCTCATAATAATAGGCTCCAAACCATCCGACCTTCTTTATTTTTATATCTAAAGGGAAATAAGAACCTTTTTTAAAATGATGGCAGAAGTCTTTATTCTTGAAGCGCTTTTGGGCCTCAGCATTGTAACTGATGGCAATAATCAAGATTATTATGGGCACAAACTTCTTCATAATGAAGCTAATTTAACCAACTCCTTGCGAATTATCTAGAAGCTTTGCATCAAGGTGCTTTGCGTGAGACTCAATTTTAGCTCTAATATTCGCATTCATATAGGATCTTCCATCATCTACCAAGTAGATGGTTTGTGGCTTCTCTAGTTGAATGGCCTTCAAACAGAGATTTATAAAAGCATGCTCCTCAGCCATAGAAATAACATCCTTATTTGGACGCGGCATCTGTAATAAATAGTCAGTTTTAATAGCGTATTCATCAAAGGCAGCTTCTAAGAGTGCGGCCATTTCTTTTGAAGCAATCAAAGTCAGTACATAGACTTCATTTTCTTTAGCCAATTCTTGTGCTCGCTTGAAATTACCATCGACTAGAGATAAATCGATCTTGCCAATGATGAAGACTTTATTCATAAGGCAGAAAATTCTCAGCAATCATGCAACGAGCGCTGCCACCGCCGAGCTCTTCAATGATGTCCAAAGGGCTATCGATAATGTGTGCAGATTGCTCAATGGTCTCAAGCTGCTCCACTGTCAAACTTTTACAGGCCTGCTCAGACATTACAAATAGCGTGCGACCATCTTCAGATTCAAGCTGAAGCATATTCCCAGCAAATTGATTGATTTGAGCTTCAGAAAGTTCAAGAATTTCCTTGCCACTTTCTAGCAATACATTCTTTAATGCCGCTCTTTCCGTTTCATCATCTATGCAATCCAAGCAAACGGCAGCAAGACTTGAACCAATACACATCATCACATTGGTATGATAAATGGGCACTCGCTTGCCATCAACACTTTGAAAGGCATTGAACATGCAGGCTTTAAAACCTAAGCTTTGACAAACCTCAAGAACTGCATCTCGGTTGGTGCGTTCTGATAGCGCAGCATAAGCTATCCGATTTACGCGATCAAGGACGAGAGAGCCCGTACCTTCCATAAATTGATTTAAATCTTCTAGAGCAGTAAAGTCTAGAATTGTATTAATCTGATAACCCTTCGATTTTAATTCATCAAAGATTTCCATGCGGCGCTCTTGTCGTCGATTCGCAGCATACATTGGATATAGAGCAACACTGCCATTTTCATGCAATGACATCCAATTGTTTGGAAATAAAGCATCTGGTGTTGAAGGATCAACTTCATCCTGTATGATATGCACACGAACTCCAGCAGAACTTAATCGTTCAGCAAATCGATCAAATTCAGCAATGGCTTGTTCGCGAATTTCTTGTGGACTTAAGCCTTCCTTTTGCTTTTGGTAAAAATTGTTGACTGCTGTTTGTTCATTCATTCTAAATGCTGCTGGTCTGACCATGAGAATATGAGAAGTAGTTTGACGCATGCTCTTTCTATATAATGGTTGAGTCGTACATCGCAACAATCCACCCATTTGAGCTACGGCATCATATTCAATTTCTTCAACTATAAAACCCCAGTCACGCAGGTGATCATTGAGTCGACTAAAGGAACTATTGCTCACGATGATTTTTGCGTTTATAGAAAAAACATTGGGGAATAAATGATAAGCTTCATCTTCTGTTACGATGAAAATATTTTCTTCGCCAAAGTAGTTTACAATCCACTCAACATCCTCTTCATTTTGAAAACCCGCCGGATAGAGTAGGGCTTTGTTCTTCCCGATGGGCTGAAAGCAACAGTCGAGATGCAAGGTGTTTTTTCTTGGATCAGTGTCAGACTTATTTAGTTTGAATGTCTTGACAACTTTATTCGGAAAATGGGATTGAATAAAATCAACGCCGGCCTGATTTGTTCGAGCCACTTTATATTTCAAAAACTCTTCTTCTTCTGAGCAGCCGATAAAAATATAATTGTGCCATAATAGAACATCTCCACCTTCAGCGTGAGCGCCTTCTGGCATTTTTAATAGAGCATAGGCATCCACCTTGTCTATGATGGGCAAAATGCCATCCAATTCTTTCTGACGATCTTCAATAATGTGAGGGATGACAAATTTGTCGTCGACAACAAAAGATATATCGCGAGCAAAAACTTGATTCAGAGATTCAATACAGATTGGGCGCAGCACGTCAACACCATGAGATTCTAAGACATTTTTAAAAGCTTCTAATTGCTTAAAGACCGTTTCTCTATCTGGATATGAATCTGTCTGAACACTTTCCAAAGAACGCGGATCGTAACAGTCTTCTGCCAAAGGGATTCCACCCCAATCTAAGGCCGTCCCTAGAATGACTGTTTGCAGCTGATCCGTCTCACTATGCGCTCCAATTCGATTCATAAATGACAAATGTAGAGTAGGGCATCGAGAAAATTTGATGGCAAATGACTTTTCTAAAGGAGATTAAAACTCTTCAGAGTTTAGATACTCTTCAGTCACCTTTTTCTTTTTCTTTTTCTTAGGGCGAATCACTCGAGTGATGTCATATTCTGCCCCTAATTGAAGTACAAAAAGTTCATTTCTGCTGATGGTATTAATCTGATAGAAGTATTCAAGGCCATATTTCCAGCGTTTCTTGCTCCGATTGACACCAATACCTGAACGCAGTCTATACATTTCCAAGCCTTTATAATCTAGATTGATAAAGGGCTCAGTATAAATGAAGCCTTCAAACTTTTTAGGCAAGTTATATTCGAGCAAGATTCTATTACGCCAGACATAATCGGGTCTATAGAATTGTAACCAATCTCGATCAAAATACTCTATGTCATGCTGCACTAAGGTGCGCAGCTGTAAGCGCGTTTTCTTCAGTACTTTTTTCTTCCAAGCTAATGAGGTCCTGAAACGATGTACATCTGATGAATAATTGCTGTAAAATCTATAGTAAAGAGACCAATTTAAACGCTTGGAGATTTTCCGCCCATAATTCAGATTGAAATTACTGCGTCGAAACTGCCTTACATTATCCTTTAAGTCGATCCTATAGGAGAGGGAAATATCTGATTTTTTATTGAATCTATAAGAGACTCCAAATTGAGACCAAAGCCCAAAATCTTGTTCTTGCGCCAAAGTTGAAAGGCTGCAAAAAAGCAGTAAGATCATGAATTTAGGCTTCAAATTCATTAGGAAGTTTGTCTTGAACGATTTTCATTTTCATCAGCAAAGTAGTAGACGAAGATGTTTGCCGTATCCCTGAGGAAGTTGACATTGTTGACTTCCACGCGATGTATTGGCAGTCCCGTCCTCTTCTTTAAGTCTTCTATCATCTCTTCCCTTCGATCAGGCTGAATCAGATCAATCCGTTCATAGACGATTTGCTTGAAATTTTCATGCTGTAAGCCTCCTGAACGATCTAGGAAGTAAGTGATTAAAAGGATAAGCACATTGGCAATAATGATCAACATGAAATAGTTGTCCGTATCTGCCATTCCATTGATTAGACCTAAGGCCACACAAGTGAAGAAGTAGCCCATTTCCTTAACTGGAACCGTAACCGTTCTATATCGAATGATGGAGAAAATAGCGAAGAGTCCAAAAGCGAAGCCCATCTTAATTTTCGTACTGCTCATCAATACAATAATCAAAAAGATTAATGTGTTGAATAGGAAGTAGGTGAAAAGAAAATCCTTATTCTTATTTCGCGCGTAATAGATAAGGCGAATGAGAATAAATATGGCAATCATATTAATCCCAAATCGGATCAATAGCTCCATATAATCTGAAATGCCAGGTGCATCAACCACCTTGAGCATTTTGTCTACTTGATCCTCAATTCCATTGAGGGAATCTTTGAGACCTTTGATAATGTCTTTGTTCTTATCCGGCATTTTTGAGTTTTTCTACTTTAAGTAATGTTTCCTTGAATCTATTCTTTTTAATATCGTCTACCAGCATGGCTACAGCGATTGCATATTTACTGAATCCAGATTGACGAATTCCATAATTTTTTAAGGTTTGAATCGTTTGGCTGAAATAGTCTACTTTGGTTTGTTTTACTTCAATTATCGCCATGTGCGGCAATTTGATACTCTTTTCCTCATTAGAAAAAGAGATGTCTGTGTCCAGTGTAATTCTTTCGTTGAACGCCTTATTCGTTAGAGTGATGCGTTTGAATGCATTGCTCATTTTCTTTTCTAAAGGCTCTCCATTGTATCGCTGATAATCGATCATGTCGTATTCGCTCTCACCTAAGGGCTCAGGCAACGATTTTACGACCTTACGTTGCTTATCTGTTCGTGTACCCCATATTTTTCTTTTAACTTCATAAAAATTCAAGTCGCTGTCTACATAAGAGCGGGTGCGCACTTTAACTCGATTGATATAACCATTGTGATGATCTAAATAAAATTGATAGCCCTTGGTATCAAAATAATGAGTGACGTAGTCAAATATTCTTTTCCCATCGATTTCAAGTATCATCTGATGGGGCTGAATATCTGCCAAGACTTGAGGAACTAAGGCCGAAGGCAAGATAAATTTAGTATCCACTCTATTCAATAGTTTTACGGCGTCCAAATCTTTAAGAGAAATGGGCTCAATTGTTTGTAAAACTTTGAGTAGCGCTGACATCCTTAAATATTTATTACGAAATCAGAAAGCTCTTTGTCCTCATTATTAGTTTCAATGATTACTTCCTTTAATACGGGAGTTTCATTGTTCGTACAAGTATCGCAATCCGTAAAAGTCCACAATTCATAGGTTCCAGATCTTAGGCGATCAAATTCGAATTCCCCGTTAACGTTTGTTCGAATTTCATCCAAGATTTGTTGAGAATTCTTAACACCTATAAAAACCCTGATATTTGCTGTATATCCTTCAGCTTCTATGATACCCGAATTGGGTGTATAGTCAAAGGCATAGACCTTGCCTGTGATGGTACTTAGACCGCCAAAGCCAGCTTCTTTTTTACATGAGGTTGCAGATAATATCACTCCAATTAGGAGGAGAATGAGTGTAGGTTTTCGCATGATGGGCGCAAAATTACAACATTAATAATAACTTAATATGTATGAGGCCTAATAAAGATGTTATTTAGTCGTGTCTTGGACCGTAAAAACTCTCGAAAGGTTGAATCCAAAGGCAAATTGGCCCTGTCCCCAATCATTGAAAGTTTCTGTAATAAAGGCCTTTTCGTTCATTCCACGTGCATTTGAGAAATGCAATTGGAATACATGCCCACCAGTTTCTATATCTACACCTATAGATAAAGGCAGAATAATTTTCTGAGAAGTCGTATTCGAAGGGTTCGCACCAAATTGCGGATAAGTATCTAAGATGAGGGCCGTTCGGTCACTCATTTTTAATCGAGCACCAATGCCAAGAGCATATATGGTATTATTATCCGTGGCCGTTTGCACCAAATTTCTGTGTACAAGAGTAGGAGAGAACTGCAAACTAAATCCATCCGAGAATTTTCGTCCAATAATAGCTTGATGGAAATAGCCCAATTTATTTTCGAAGCTGTTTAAATCATCATTTTGATAGGCTAATGTTCGCACAGTCATGCCAGAGACCCAAATCAAACTGATGGGCATCTTCTTTTCACCAGTTGATTGCCTCAACACTTTATACTTGACGAAGCCATCCATTTCTTTATTGAAAGTGGATCTTCCAATGCCGATACCTAATCGGTCGCTTAAGCCATAGTCAAAACCCATACGCATGCTGGCAACATCAAGACCAAATAAATCCTTCAAGCCATTTTTTACCAATCCGAATCTGTGCAATATTCTAAAGTCGAGTACTCCCTTATTCAACATTTCAATACTCTGTCCATTAATGACTCGAGTAGATTTAAAAGCATTCTCTATATAGTCTGTTCGACCTTCATTCAAGAGGGCATCGAGCTCATCATCTTGTGCCGATGCCAATGCAGGCATCAACATCAACAACAACAATATTTTTTTCATAGGGGTTCATTTGTAATGAAAATTAAAGTTCTTTCAAATTACCTGCAACGCCAATATTCACCGTCTTTGCAATCTTAGATCGAACCAACAATGGAATGACCACTTTATAATCTGCAGTAGTGACTACCATTCCAGTTTTAAAAGAAATGGCTCCAGACTTTATCGTGAAGGTCACTCTTACGTCTTGGCTCTGCGTTACACCATGCATAGTCAATTTTCCTTTTACCAAAGCTTTATAGACACCATCTTTGTCAAAGTTCACCTCAGACAGATTAGAAATTGTTCCGCTATAAGAAGCTTTAGGATATTTGCTTGTGTGTAAATAATTTTCATTGAAATGCTTCTGCATCAGTTTATTTGGGAAAACAAAACTCTTGACTAGAGCAGACATTTTAACTTCTCCCGTCTCTGTATTTACAATAGCGGCTGCAGCTTTATTCTTGGCTTCAATTTTTTCCAATGGGCTAGAGGCATTGAAAATAATGGTTCCAGTTTTCGTATAATGCTTTTGAGCAAAAGTGAATGTACTGATGAAGCTTAATAAAAGAATTATACTTAGTTTCTGCATGTCTTAGTTTTTTATTTTACAATTTTTAAGCTCCACACTGCTTCCACCAATGATATCATCTTTAGAATGTCCAGTGACAACTCCTGAGAGTTTGACGTTTTGTTCGGCTGTAAGTTGCTCTGCATCAGTTAAGTGGGCGTTATCAATTTGGCAGGTAATACTGTTCATTCCTTCCTCATCGGCGCTTAATACTATCGTGATGCCATCTTCTTCATTGGCGACATCACTGATAGCGCCTGAAACTTCTACTTCATTGCCTTCAAGAGCAATCAATTTTTCTGATGGAAGTTTGACCAAATCTTCAGCGGAATAGCTCGTGATTGCAGTCAGGGTCGACGAGACCTTATCATCACTGCTTACATTAGAAATCAGAAACCAAGCAGCCGCCAAAACAGCGAGGAGTACGACTATTGAAATTAAAGTCTTTCGATTACGTTTTGCACGTATTTTTTCTTGAAGTTCGGGATTTCTTTCGGTGAATTCTTCTTTCATTATATTAGTTATCTAAGGCGCCTTGGCTTACCCAAGCACTAATCTTTGCAATACTACAACTATCCATCTTAGCCTGATTCTTAGGCATTGGACTCACTCCGGCCTCATGCTTAATGCTCTTAACTAGATTGCCATTATTTGCCACAACCAAAGTGCCAGCATGTGTATCCAAAATTATTCCTGCAGCTGCAGATGAAGTATTGTGACATCCACTGAAAGCACATGAGCCGTCAAGTATAGGACGAATATCACTGGAGAAGCTCATATTATCAGCATTACATGCCGAAAGTATATCTTCTTCATTGTTTTTAGAGCAGGCTACAAACAACAATAAGCTGCTAAGTACGACACTCAGGTGAATGTAATTTCTCATAAATTAATTTTAAAGTAGTTAAAGTCTTCGCTTATTGCAAGAGAATCACATCGCCGACATGTTTCTCGACACTATCATCTCTATACTTTAAGTGAATTTGGTAATGATAAGATCCTACATGAGCTCTTTGCCCTTTATACATTCCATCCCAACCAATACGCGCTTCGTTGGTGCGGTAAATTTCTTCACCCCAACGATTGAAAATACGCATATCCATTCCAATGACATCTGGTCCAATTTTCACATGGAAGGCATCATTATTTCCATCTCCATTTGGACTAAAGGCTGTCGGTATGAATACCGTTTTATCAATAGCCGGCAATGGCGGTGGTGGAGGCGGTGGTGGAATATATTTGAAATAAGCCGTGAATGTTTCAGGATTTACATATTCAAATGTCGTTTGAGCTGCTAGCGCATTCCCTAAGACAGTGCTGGTATTATTCTTACCCCAATTTAAAAAGATGTGACTCACATCTGGTAGTGCTTCAATATTATACTGACGCAATCTGTCCAAACGAATGGTGGTCGGGTAGACTGGTATGATACTTCCTTCAAGGGAAATTTGTCCAGTGCCTGGCGGTTGAACATCAAAGGTTACATCGACTGAGTCAAAATTATAATATTTGAAATGGGCAATGACGGAGTCATCTTCTTGGAGGTCTACATTCACTAAGGAGGTGGTCAGGTTGGGCGTGAAAATATTTGCCGCATCTTGCTTCTCCCAATAATCAAATGACCAATAAGGGCCAGCGATGGGCACACCTTCTAAAGAATAAGTTGAATCACCAATGATGACCTTGCTCCACACATAAGGACTTTTTACAGAACCATCCAAACTTACAATTCCAGTATTCGGGGGCTCTACATTCAATTGCAATTTGACCGGCTTCAACTCCATACAAGAATCGAGTTTGTCGCCAATCACCGCACAACGAAGATTTACAAAATCTCTAACTTCTTGAACGTTGGCTTTCCATCCAGCATAAGTTCCGCCCCAAGCATTTGATTGACGCGTCATTTCTGGATCCATAATATTTTCTACAGAATCTAATTGTGCAATAATGTTTGCACAATCAAGAGGGCCGTTAAACATATAAATCCATTGGTCTTTATACAGTTGATCAAAGTCTGCATTGTCCAATAAATTTGTGAGCATATCCGTATGCTTAATGTTAGTATTGTTTTGAAAGAGTGAAGTAGGTTCACATGGATCGAATTGATAAGTGGTCGTACTGAGGTTTGTATAGTTCGGATTATCCAAACCGCAAATCGCATCCATATCCCAAAGGGCATAGCGCCATTTTACACTATTATTATTTCCTCTTCCTCTCCACCACATGGTGTTCCAATTAAGCCAATCATGATTTACCAAATAGGTATTTAGAATGAAGTACTGACAGAAGCTCTTTAAATTTAGCTGTGTTTTTACGTAATCGTAATTAGCCGGCACGGCCATATTATTGTTCACGATAAAGTTGTACAAATTAACCCAACCCGTATCAGAACCTAGTCGTACGTTCAAACCGCCCCAATAAGAAAGGTGATCTACTTTATCTCTTTTCTTCCCGTAATAGTATTCAAAGTAATCGCCGTCTACACGCTCACGCAAATCGTAAAGTCCCCAATATTCTCCATTCACAAACATCAAGGTTGGATGCCATCGTCTAAAGTCCATTTCCAAACCATACTTTTCACTTAAGGTTTGTGCCCAAACATCACGCATGTGCGCACTATTGTTTGGTCCGCCGGCATAGTTGTCAGAACCACCTGCCTTAAGCATGATGCGATCGAAAGTATCGCGAAGCGAAGTGCCGAATAATTTTTGATTGAAGGATGCAGACGTTCCTGTTTCATCCATGGCTTCAAAGTCAATTCCTTTTTGAGGGTATGCCCAAGAGTCTTGTCCATGTTTAGAAGCGCGACCGTCCAATTCAAATTCAAAGTTTAGATTATTATCGAAATATTCAAAGGAGCTCCAGATACGAGGGGCTGCCCATGAGAAGAGCCATTGACCATTGGTCGCAGATGCATTGTCGTAAGGTCCACAAACAGACACCACATCAAAGTTTGAACTCTCGTTAATGAAGTAAGTATTGGTCTCAGGGAATGATGGTAAAATGAGGGGATTAGAACTGACGGCGATGGCTCGTATAGCTGTTGTGGCTGCTACAGGAATAGGCGCGGCATAAACTTGAGAAAGGGCCGATGGAGTGGAGCCATTGGTGGTATAATGTATGGTCACGTTAGGGTCAGGAGATGAAAGGGTCACATTCTGTGCCGCAGTATAATTTCCTGGAGCTAAACTCATAATTGGTTTCGTAGCATAACCATCGAAAGGATTCATGTTTGCCGCATTGGGCGTTGGTGTTCCAAAAAGAGACCATGTCGCGGCACCATCAGAAGTGCGCCCACGAGAATTATTGATTTGAGTTTTCCCAGAAAATAAATGCACAGAATCTATGATGCCACCAACAGCATCTGAAAGAATGAACCACTCACCATTCGATTGTCTGAGTTTAAAACTCGGATGCATCTGTCCAGTTCCAGGATGAACCAAGTCACGATTGGAACAAAAAATCATTTTTCTACCGCCTGGCGTTATATCGGTGATGGGTGGAATTTCCCACTTTTGTAATTTGTTGGGGTCATCGGACAAAAAATATCCAGTGAGGTTCACATTGCCCCCACCAGAATTGTATAATTCTATCCAATCTTCTCGTTCTCCAAAAGCATCAAAGACCGTATTCATATTGGAACAAGAATATTCGTTTATAACAACCTGAGCGAGGAGTGGAGTGGTTGAAAACAAGCAAAAAATGCTGAGAATGGATAGAAATTTCTTCATCAATCAATGGGTTTAGTATACAGACGTCAATCTGCCCCCTAAAGTTAGTTATAGAGAGCTTATGTGACAAAGAATAGATGCATTAAAAGGTAATATAATGGTAATATTGCATCAGGTAAATTGATATATCAATGAAAAAACTAATAACTCTACTAAGTTTCCTTATGGTCTCATTTGCGCTTCAGGCCCAATTGAGCACAACGAATCTTCCAATTGTCAAAATAACGACCACTGTTCCTATAACAGGCGGCTTCACCACAGCCACGATGGACGTGACGGACAATACAAGTGGAGTGAATAATCTGACAGATCCTGCGACTTTTACAAGCAGTATTGCCATAAAAACTCGGGGAAATACAGCAGCGCTCTCATATCCAAAGCTCTCTTATACTATAGAAACACGTGATGCCTTGGGAAACAACAACAATACAGAGGTGATGGGACTGCCGAGGGAAAATGACTGGGTCTTGTTGAGTATGTATACAGATCGCTCTTTACTGAGAGGACATTTGGCCATGGAATTGCATGATGGTATGGGGCGTTACAGAGCCCGCCTGAAGTATTGTGAAATACTGATTGACGGCAACTATGAGGGCATTTACCTCTTTGGCGAAAAAATTAAGAATGACAGTGCTCGTGTTGATCTAGCTACATTGACTACGACAGACAATTTTGGTGAAGAACTCACAGGTGGGTATATACTAAATATAGATGATGAGTCAGGAGCTGGCTTCAATAGTGCCTACGCGCCGCCCAATGCAGCAAGCACTCAAACCATCGATTACCTCTATGAATACCCAAAGAGTGCTGATATCACGCCAGCACAAAAGGCTTATATCGCTTCTTATATAGACAGCTTTGAAAATGGGCTAGCTAGCACAGACTTTCAAGACTCATTACTCGGATGGCGCCCCTATGGAGCTAATAATTCATTGATTGACTTCATTATCATCAATGAGGTGACCAAGAATTACGATGGCTACAGACGTGATGTCTTCTTATATAAGGACAAGAATAAGAAAATGAGACCAGGGCCAGTTTGGGGTTTTGGGCTTTCGTTTAATAATACCACCGATTGCGATGCGTCAAGCAGTACAGGCTGGGCCTATGATTTTGCCAACTTTTGTGGCAATGATCCCAAATTGCCTTCCTTCTGGTGGTCTAAACTGATGACGGACTCTACCTTCAAAAAAGACTTTCAATGCCGCTATAATACTTTCAGATCTGCAGGTGAGGTGCTAGATGAGGTGGAAATTTTCAAGAATATTGATTCAGTATCTGCCTTACTGAATGCTCAGGGTGCGCAAACAAGAAACTTTGTCGAATGGCCCATCTTTGGTGTGCCTTTGGTCAACGAACCAACACCAATGGCAACAGACTATGCGGCCGAGGTAGCCAATTTGAAGACTTTCATCACGGCCCGACTCGCCTTTTTGGATGGACAATGGCCTCCTGTGCTTTGTGCGCCTATAGGAACGGAAGACTTTGACGAATTTTCAGTGCTCATTTACCCAAACCCAGCAGACAATTTTGTGCAAATAGAATTGGAAAAGGCGGGGACATACAGCCTAAAAAGCATGAATGGACAAATCCTGAGAGCTGATGGACTGCAGGCTGGGCTTACACGCATTGATTTAAGCGATATCGCCTCTGGAGTCTATATTCTAGAGATAGAACAAAATGCCAAGCGTGCCCTTAGAAAATTGATAGTAGAATAGTGCTTGAGCTCATCAAGAATCAGGTTATATCAAGTGTTCATGGCGATTTAGCCACAGATTATTGTTTCAAGGCCGACGGGCAGGCAAAACCAATTGTCATATACGCTCATGGATTCAATGGATTTAAGGATTGGGGCAATTTCGACTTGATCGCTCAGCGCTTTGCCGAAGCAGGTTTTTTCTTTGTCAAATTCAATTTCAGTCACAATGGAACTACACTAGAAAATCCGACCGAATTTGCTGATTTAGAGCGATATGGAAACAATAACTATACTAAAGAATTAGATGATTTGGCGAGAGTAATTGATACGGTCTATTCAGATTATTTTCCATACAAAACCGAGTTGAATGGGCAAATCAATTTGCTAGGTCACAGCCGTGGCGGAGGGATTGTCCTACTCGCTGGTCATGATGAGCGAATCAGTAAAATTGTCACATGGGCCTCCATAGCTGCCTGCACCTCTCCATTTACGAGATGGTCGGCTGAGAAGATGCAAGAATGGAAGGAAAATGGGGTGCAGTACTATGAAAATAAACGTACAGACCAACAACTTCCGCTTTACTATCAGCTTTATGAAGACTGCCAAGAAAATGCACCTAAACTAAATATCAAAGAGCGCATCAAAAGCTTGAATAAACCCTTGCTCCTCATCCATGGTCGTAATGACCCGGCGGTACCACATCAGGCTGCGGAAGAACTGCATGCCTTGGCGCCACAATCGGAACTTATCCTCACAGAAGATGATCATGTTTTCGGTCGAAAGCACCCTTGGACATCAAATGAGCTTCCCCAAGCAACAAAAGTTATAGTGAATCAAACTATTTCCTTTTTGAGCCTTTAAATTTGCAGCCATGCACAAATTTTTTTGGCTCATTCTGTTGATTTCGTCATGCTCAGTCGGCAAGATTGTAGACGAAAAAGTCACCAAAAAAGTTCCCATTAAAGAGACGATACAATTCTCCTCTTTAGATGGTATACGAATCACAGCCGATCACTATGTGCTCGATCAAAACAAGCCGGTCATTGTCCTGTGCCACCAAGCTCGATGGAGTAGAGGGGAGTATAATGAAATAGCCCCTAAACTAAATGCCCTCGGATACAATTGCCTAGCTATAGATCAGCGCGCTGGTAAAGAGTGCAATGGGGTGATTAATAAAACGGCCTTAGAAGCCAAAGAGGTCACCAAAAAAGATGCTTCTTTTCTAGAGGCCGAGCCAGATATTATTGCTGCGGTTCAATGGGCCAAGAAAAAATATCCCTCTGTCATTCTGTGGGGGAGTTCCTATTCTGCATCCTTAGTACTCAAGGTAGCTAAGCAAGATGCAGAAATAAAGAAGGTTCTATCCTTCAGTCCAGGCGAATATTTTGGCGATGAGATGAATCTGAAGCGCACCATAGAGGGACTGCAGACGCCTTGTTTCATTACTTGCTCAAAAAGGGAAGCCCATAGTGCAGCCGACATTTATGATGTATGCCGATCCAGTAAAAAGAATTTATTTATCCCAACGACAGATGGGAACCATGGCTCCAGAGCCTTATATGAAAAATTTTCAGACCATGAAGCTTATTGGTCTGCCGTCAAAAACTTTTTAAAAAATTAAACTATGAGTGAAGTAAGAAAATTAGAACCAAGCGTTGTTTGGAATCATTTTGAAGATTTGAACGCGGTGCCCCGCCCATCAAAAAAAGAA